>Ga0307517_10000705_pt1 | contig 57524 bp, 53 predicted proteins | sample 23_EM_MG_FD_194515 | JGI IMG/M metagenome (GOLD analysis project Ga0307517, IMG submission 194515) | Populus trichocarpa ectomycorrhiza microbial communities from riparian zone in the Pacific Northwest, United States - 23_EM | ecosystem: Host-associated > Plants > Roots > Unclassified | place... | reverse complement strand
CTGTCGGCGCCTAGGCGGCGGCGGGCTGCTCGGCGAGCTTGGCCTTCAGCTGGCGCTTGATCTTCTGGGCGCGAGGCGAGAGGTCCTCGTCGCTGGCCTTCAGCAGGAAGGGGTCGAGGCCGCCCCGGAAGTCCAGGGTCCGCAGCGCCGCGTTGGTGATGCGCAGGCGGAAGGACTGGCCCAGCGCATCCGACTGGAGCGTGGCGGGCGACAGCGCGGGCAGGAACCGGCGCTTCGTCTTGATGTTCGAGTGGCTCACATTGTGGCCGACCATCGGGCCGATACCGGTGAGTTCGCAGCGACGCGACATAGCGAAAACCTTCGCAAGGAAAATGGACGCAGCGGACGGGCGTCCGCGCGAGAGCGGGCGATATAGAGGAAGGCCCACGCCAACGTCAAGGCGAGGCGGCCGCTACACGTCGATTTCGTGACGAATTCCGCCGCCGCACTTGTGGCTGAAGGCTGTTGATATACAATATGTTGGGGTGAACAAACACCGAATCAGGCCGAATCGCTGATTCGGTCCTGATTCGTTTCGCCCCTGTTCCGGCCGCCATCAATCGTCGCAGAGGAGCGCGGCTCTCGTGACTCGCCTGGCCTTGGTGATGATCGCCCGCGACGAGGCGGGTTCGATCGCCCGGGCGTTGGCGAGCGCTCGCCCCTACGTCGAGCGGATGATCGTGCTCGACACCGGCTCCACCGACACTACCCGCGAGATCGCCAGGGCCGCCGGCGCCGAGGTCTCCGAGTTCACCTGGTGCGACGACTTCGCCGCGGCCCGCAACGCCGCGCTCGCGCGCTCCGACGCCGACTGGAACCTCATCCTCGACGCCGACGAGTGGATCGAGGATGGAGCCGGGGCGCTCGCCACCCTCCCCGCATCCGGCGCGCTCGGCGAAGTGCGGGTGTCGAGCCGGATGGACCAGGCCGGCGTCGCCGGGACCGGCCAGGCGTGGCTGCCGCGCCTGCTGCCGCGGGGGGTGCGCTATGCGGGACGCATCCACGAGCAGCCGGTGAGCGACCTTCCCCGGGTGCGCGTGGCGCTCACCCTTGGCCATGACGGCTACACCACGGAGAACCTGGCGCGAAAGGGCGCGCGCAACGAGACGCTGCTGATGCGCGAGCTCGAGGAGGCCCCGGAAGACCCGTACCTCTGGTTCCAGCTCGCCAAGGAGCACCAGGCCCGCGACCGCGCCCCGCAGGCGGCGCTCTGCTTCCGCGAGGCGCTGCGCCTGGCGCCCGCGACCGCCCCCTGGCGCCATGCCCTGGTGGTCCGCGCCATGATCGCACTGAAGGCGGCGGGCGACCTGCACGACGCCCTGGTGCTGGCGGACGGCGAGGTCGCCAACTGGCCGGACTCCCCCGACTTCTATTTCACGGTCGGCGACCTCTATCTGGAGGCCGCCGCCCAGGAGCCAAACCGCGCGCAGGACTTCCTGCCGATCGCCGAGTCCGCCTGGAAGCGCTGCCTGGAGATCGGCGAGCGGCCGGATCTCGACGGCGCTGTCGCCGGCCGCGGCGGGCACATGGCCGCGCACAACCTGGCCGTCGTCTACGAGACCCTGGGCCTCACGGACCTCGCCACCCAATACCGGACCCTCACCGAAACCCTGCGCCGCTGAACGACCCGGTCGCCGGCCGCTTGCAGAACAATGATCTCTGCATTAGTAACCGACCGGTCAGTTACTAAGAGACTCGCATGCTCGCCCCCGGCGAACCCAAATTCCGCCGCCGCAAGGCCGACCGGCCCGCCGAGATCCTGGGCGCCGCCTTGGCCGTCTTTGCCGAGCACGGCTTCGCCGCGGCGCGCCTCGACGAGATCGCCGCGCGGGCCGGCGTCTCGAAGGGCGCGCTCTACCTCTACTTCGAGACCAAGGAGGAACTGTTCCGCGCCGTCGTGGAGCAGGCAATCGCACCGAACATCCTGGCTATCCGCGCAATGATCGCTGCCCACCCGGGGCCGTTCTCCGACCTGCTGCAGCTCTTCGCCGGCCGCATGGCCCTGCTCGTCGACACCCTGCCGGTGGGGGGCGTGGTGAAGATGGTGATCGGCGAGGCGCGCAATTTCCCGCAGATCGCGCGGGTCTATCACGACGCCCTGGTCTCCCAGGCGCTGGGCGCGCTGGCCGACGCCGTCGCAGCCGCCCAGGGCCGCGGCGAGGTAAAGCCCGGCGATCCGCGCACCTACGCCCTGCAGATCATCGCGCCCATCCTAACCGGGGTGATCTGGCGCGAGACCTTCGTCCCCGTGGGCGCCGAGGCGTTCAACCTCCAGGCCCTGATCCGCCAGCACATCGAGACCCTGCTGGGTGGCCTGATGATCAAGGCGGCCCTCGCATGAACCGGCAACGGCTCCTGGTGGCAGGCCTGCTGCTCATCGGCCTGGTCGTCGTGGCCCTGGTGGTGCTGGTTCCGCGCCTCGGCCGCACCGAAACCCTCACCGGCTATATCGAGGGCGAACCGCTCTATCTGGCCGCCCCTGTGGCCGGCACGGTGACCGCGATGGACGTGGCCCGCGGCGACACGGTGAAGGCCGGCGCGAGGCTCTTCGTCGTCGATCCCAGCCAGGTGGCGGCGGCCCGCGACCAGGCCGCCGCCGAGGTCGCCGCCGCCCGGGCCCAGGCGGAGGACGCCCGCAAGGGCCAGCGCCCGGTGGAGCTGGCCGTGCTCGACGCCAATACCGCCGCCGCCGAGGCCCGCGCCCGCGACGCCGAGGCCATGTTCCGCCGCGTCTCGACGCTGGCCGCCAAGGGCTTCGAGTCGAAGGCCGCCCTGGACAACGCCCGAGCCAACGCCCAGGCCGCCCAGGCCGCCGTGAAGGCCGCGCGCAGGCAGCGCGACGCCGCGACGCTGGGCGCCCGTGAGGACCAGGTCCGCGCCGCCGACGCCCGGGTGAGCCAGGCCGCCGCCGGGCTTGCCGGCGCCAGCGCACGGCTGGACGACGTGGCTCCGGTCGCCCCCTCCGCCGCCCGCGTCGAGGAGGTCTTCTTCCAGCGCGGCGAATGGGCCCCGGCGAACCAGCCGATCCTCAGCCTGCTCCCCGACGATCGGATCAAGGTGCGGTTCTTCGTGCCGGAAAAGACGCTGGCCGCCTATCGCGTGGGCCGCACGGTGCGCTTCACCTGCGACGGCTGCGCCAGGGGGATGACCGCGCGGATCATCTTCGTGGCGCCGCGCCCCGAGTTCACCCCGCCGGTGATCTATAGCCGCGAGGCGCGCGACCGGCTGGTCTACCTGGTGGAAGCCCACCCCTCGATCCGGCTCAACCCCGGCCAGCCGGTGGACGTGGAGCCGCTCAAGTGACCCTGGCCATCGACGTGGCGGGGCTGAACAAGAGCTTCGGCGGCAAGCACGTCGTCCAGGACCTCACCATCCAGCTCGCCGAGGGCCGCATCTGCGGGTTCCTGGGCCCCAACGGCTCGGGCAAGACCACCACCTTGCGGATGCTCTGCGGCCTGCTGACGCCGGACAGCGGCCGCGGGACCTGCCTGGGCTTCGACATCATCGGCGAGGCCGACAGGATCAAGCGGCAGACCGGCTACATGACCCAGCGGTTCTCGCTCTACGAGGACCTGACCATCGCCGAGAACCTGCAGTTCACCGCCCGCATCTACGGCCTCGATCGCCGGGCGGAGCGGGTGGACGCGGCGCTGGCGCGGCTGGGGCTCGCTGCGCGCAAGGACCAGCTGGCAGGCTCGCTCTCCGGCGGCTGGAAGCAGCGGCTGGCGCTCGCATCGGCCACCCTGCACGAGCCGAAGCTGCTGCTGCTCGACGAGCCCACCGCCGGCGTCGACCCCAAGGCGCGCCGCGACTTCTGGGACGAGATCCACGGCCTCGCGGCGGAGGGCCTGACCGTGCTGGTCTCGACCCACTACATGGACGAGGCCGAGCGCTGCCACGAGATCGCCTACATCAGCTACGGCAAGCTGATCGCCCGCGGCACGGCGGAGGAGGTGGTCAAGGGCTCGCACCTGGTCACCTTCCACGGCGAAGGGCCGGATGTCGGCAAGCTCGCCCACCAGATCGCCGGCCAGCCCGGCGTCGAGACCGTCGCCCCCTTCGGCGCGGCGCTGCACGTCAGCGGTGCGGACCGCAAGGCTCTGGACGCCGCCATCGCCCCCTGGCGGAAGGCCCCCTACCGCTGGACCGAAGTCCCGCCCACCCTGGAAGACGTCTTCATCCAGCTGATGGGCCAGGCGGAGGACAACTTCGCATGAACGGCTTCTCCTGGACCCGGGTGCTGGCGGTGATGATCAAGGAGATCAAGCAGCTCACCCGCGACCGCGTCACCTACGCCATGATGCTGGGCATACCGGTGCTCCAGCTCCTGCTGTTCGGCTACGCGATCAACGCGCAGCCGCGCCACCTGCCGACCGCCGTGCTGGTGCAGGAGAACAGCGTGTTCGCGCGCTCGATCGTGGGCGGACTCGACCACAGCGCCTTCTTCGACCTGGTGGCCCAGGCGCGCTCGCCCGCGGAACTGGACGAGATGATCCGCCGTGGCGATGTGCAGTTCGCCGTCACCATCCCCAGCGACTTCACCCGTCGCGTGGCGCGCGGCGACAAGGCCCAGATCCTGGTCGAGGCCGACGCCACGGACCCGGCCGCCACCGGCGGGGCGATCGCGGCGCTGGCGGCGCTGCCGGCCAAGGCCCTGGTCCACGACCTGAAGGGCGCGCTCGGCCCCCGCGGCCAGGCCGCCGCCCCGTTCGAGGTGGTGATCCACCCGCGCTACAATCCCGAGGCCATCACCGCCTACAACATCGTGCCCGGCCTGCTGGGGGTGATCCTCACCCTCACCCTGGTGATGATGACCGCGCTCAGCGTCACCCGCGAGACCGAGCGCGGCACCATGGAGAGCCTGCTGGCGACGCCGGTCGAGCCGCTGGAGGTGATGGCCGGCAAGCTCGCGCCCTATGTGATCATCGGGCTCGTCCAGACCGCGATCATCCTCACCCTGGCGCGGTTCCTGTTCGACGTGCCCATGCAGGGCGGCTGGATCGGGCTGTCGCTGGGCGTCAGCCTGTTCATCGTCGGCTCGCTGGCGCTGGGGTTCCTGATCTCCACCCTCGCGCGATCGCAGCTGCAGGCCATGCAAATGACCGTCTTCTACCTGCTGCCCTCGATCCTGCTCTCGGGCTTCATGTTCCCGTTCCGCGGCATGCCGGTCTGGGCCCAGTGGATCGGCGAGGTGATCCCGGTCACCCACTTCCTGCGCGTGGTCAGGGGCGCCCTGCTGAAAGGCCAGGGCCTCGGCGACATGTGGCGCGAGCTCCTGGCCCTCCTGGCTTTCATGTGTGCCGTCACGGCGCTGGCGATGGCCCGCTATCGGCGGACGCTGGACTAGGCCTTCCCCGCCTCCGCCACGTACCTGTCGATCACCGATTCCAGCACCGTCAGCGGCGCGCCGCCGGTGGAGACCACGGTGTCGTTGTAGTCGCGGAGGTCGAACTTCGGCCCCAGCGCCGCCTTGGCCTTTTCGCGCAGGCGCGTGATCTCGGTGTGGCCGACCTTGTAGCCGCAGGCCTGGCCCGGGGTGACGCAGTAGCGGTCCACCTCGCTGATGATCGCCCCCGTGGAGCGGCCGGTGGCGGCGACCATCCACTCGATGGCCTTCGCGCGGGTCCAGCGCTTGTCGTGCAGGCCCGAGTCCACCACCAGGCGCGCGGCGCGGAACCGCTGGGCCTGGAAGTAGCCGAGCTGGCCCAGCGGATCGTCCTTGTACATGCCCACCTCGTTGGCGAGCTGCTCGGCGTAGAGCGCCCAGCCTTCCACGAAGGCGTTGAAGCCCACCAGCGAACTGATGCGGTGCACTTCGTTCTGCCGCTCGGACAGATAGGCGCCCTGCCAGGCGTGGCCGGGGATCGCCTCGTGCATGGTCAGGCTGGTCAGGGTGTAGCGCGGCCAGTTCCCGGTATCGGCCAGGTTCACGTAGTAGATCGCCGGCCTCGTCCCATCGAGCGAGGCGAAGTTCATGTAGCCCAAGCCCGCGCCGGCCTCGATGTCGGGCGGCACGCGCTTGACCTGCACCGGAGCCTTCAGGCCGAGGCGGGAGAGCTCGGCCATGTGCGGCCTGATGCCGGCGATGGCGCCCTCGAGATAGGCGATCAGCTCGGCGCGGCCCGCATCGGTGTTCGGATAGAGGAAGCGCGGGTCCTTGGTGAGCGCGCTCATCCGCTCGCCGACCGTGCCCTGGGTGAAGCCCTGCGCCTTCAGGACCTTGTCCATCTCCGCATCGATGGCCGCGCCCTGGTCGAGGCCCATCTGGTGGATCTCGGCGGGGGTCATCCTGGTGGTGGTCCCCATCTTCAGGCCCCAGGCATAGTAGGCGGCCCCGTTCGGCAGCTTCCAGGCCCCGGCATCGGAGGTCGCCTTCGGCTGCAGGGCCTTCAGCGCCGCGATCTGGCGATCGACCGCCGGATAGACCTTCTCCTCGACCAGCGCGGTCGCGGGCCCGGCGTAGTCGCCGGGAAGGCCCTTGGCCTTGGCGCGATCGGCCACCGACTTGACCAGGCCCTGCTGCGCCGCCGGCGTCTTCCGGAAGGCGCTGAACTGCGCCAGCGTCTTGGCGAGGATGAAGTCGGGCAGCACCACGCCGATCGCGGCGTCGGCGCTGATCCGGTCGGTCTCCTGATCGAGCGCCGCGCCCAGGCCTTCGAGCCGGGCGATATAGCCGTCGGCGTCCGACCGCCCGACGATCTGGTGCTGGGCGTTGAGGAATTCGGGGACGTTGCCCAGCGCGCCGTTCTGCTGACTGACCACATAGGGCGTGGCGTAGTCGCCGCCGTAGGTGAACCGGCCGCCCTCGGCGCCGGCCTGCATGGCGTAGAGCACGGTGTCGTGGAGGGTGAGGTCGTGGCTCGTGAGGCCGGCGCGCGGAATGGCCGCCAGCCGCTTGGTCCGGTCGGCATAGGCCGAGGTCTGTTGCAGGCGCCCGTCGGCCGAGCGGTTGTCGAGCATGCTCTTCTCGGCGGCGTAGGCCCCGGTGTCGAGGCCGAGGGCCGTGGCGGTCTCCGGCGAGTCGCGCAGCATCTCGTCGACGAAGGCGTCGAGCAGGGCGGCGAGCTTGGGATCGGCGACGGGGCCGGTGGCGGAAGGACTGGCGGCGGCAAGGACCAGCGACGGCGCGCCGGCGGCCAGGCCCGCGGCGGCTGCGCTCAGCAGCATCTGGCGGCGATTGGCGGTCATGTGTGGTGTTTTCCCTGAAAGGTTGTGGCGGGACCGTAACGGCTCGCGCGGTGAGGGCAATCGGCGTCGGATTACATTCCGGTAAGGTGGACGCGGTCCCTCGGCGGCCCTAGACTCTGCCGTCCCTTGAGCTTGCCTGGGACGCATCACCCGATGACCGACGAGACCGCCGTCGCCGAGGCGTTGCGGCGCCTGCTGGCCAACGCCCACGCGCCCTATTCCGGCGTGCATGTGGCCGCCGCCGTCGAAGGCCCGGACGGCGTCCTGCACTACGGCGTCAACGTCGAGAACGCCGCCTATCCGCAAGGGGTCTGCGCCGAAGCCAGCGCCATTTCGGGCGCGGTGACGGATGGCGCGAAACAGTTCGTGCGGGTCTATGTCGCCTCGTCCCTGCCGGGCCTGGTCTGGCCCTGCGGCGGTTGCCGCCAGAAGATCTTCGAGTTCGCCGCCGACGGTTGCGAGGTGGTCTCGCTCGGCCCCGACGGTGCGGTCGGGCGTCAGACGATCGAGCAGCTGCTGCCCCAGGGCTTCCGCCTCAATGCAACCCAGGTGCATCCGGACTAGGCCGTCCGCAATCAGCCTTCACTGCCACCGCCGAGTTGATCGAGCGCCTGGATCTGGACGTTGGAAAGTTCGACCTCACAGGCCGCCACATTCTCCTCCAGATGCGCGATGGAGGACGTGCCCGGGATCAGGATCGTGACGTGGGACGTCTTCAGAAGCCAGGCCAGCGCCACCTGCGCCGGCGTCGCCGCCGTCTGCTGCGCGATCTCGGCCAGGATTTCGGAGGTGGCCACGGCCTCGATATGCAGCGGCCAGAAGGGGATGAAGCCGATGGCGTTGCGCGCGCAATAGGCCAGCACGTCGGCGTGTTTGCGAACGGCGAGGTTGTAGACGTTCTGCACCGCCGCGATCTCGACGACGGACCGCGCCCGCTCTATCTCCTCCACACTCACCTCGGATAGGCCGATGTGCCGGATTTTGCCTTCCGCCTGCAGAGCTTTGAAGACGCGCATCGTTTCCTCGATCGGCGTCGCCGGATCGGCCCGGTGCAACTGGTAGAGGTCGATGCGATCGACCCCCAGGTCGTGCAGGCTTCCCTCCACCGCGCGGCGGATGTGCGCCCCGGTCCCATTCATGGATATGCCCGGGTTCTCGCGGGTCGCGGGGCCGCTGCGGACCAGGCCGCCTTTCGTGGCGATCACGAGGCCCGCGGGATAGGGCTGCAGCGCCGCGCGGATCAGCCGCTCGTTGTCGCCGGGACCATAGACATCGGCGGTGTCGATGTAGTCGCAGTCCAACTCGACCGCCCGGCGCAGCACCGCCTGTGCACGCCCCGGGTCCTGCGGCGGACCCCATACGCCCGGACCCGTGAGCTGCATCGCCCCAAAGCCCATGCGGCGCACCGCCAGGTCGCCGCCGATGTGAAACGTGCCGCTATTTATCGCCGAGGTCATGGCCGCGCCTTTTCATTGCAACGGCAGGGTCTATAAGTATGGACCATGGTCCATGGTCAATGGGGTTTCCGTGCTGATATCTGATTTTGCGCGGCAGGCGGGCCTGACGCCTGACACGGTCCGGTTCTATGTGCGCCTCGGGCTGCTACGGCCCGAGGCCAGCGGCAAGGGCGGCGAGCGGCCCTATCAGGTGTTCACGGCGGAGCACCTGCTGGCGGCGAAGGTCATCCGCACGGCGCAATCGCTCGGCATGTCGCTCAAGGAGATCGCCACCATCAGCGAGGCCAGGCGCGCGGGCGAGATGACCCCCGAACGCAGCGCCGAGATCCTGCGCGTTCAACTCGCCAGGCTTGAGATCAAGGCCGCGGAACTGGTCGCCATGCAGAGCTACCTGCACGCCAAGATCGACTGGCTGAACGGCGGTGAGCGAGGCATGCCGCCGGACTTCGACGCGTTCGCCAAAGCGGACTAGCCAACCTCGCTCTCACGGAGTCGGCCGCCGGCCCGGTTGCGAGGCGTTCAGGATTTCAGCGCAGACCACCCAAGGCGGCGCTTGCCCGACTCTCCTCCAGTCCCCAAGTTCAGGATATGAGCGACCGCCCCGCGGGCGCGGCCCCGCCGAGATTGGTGGCGGTGCTGGGTCCCACCAACACGGGTAAGACCCATCTGGCGGTGGAACGGATGCTGGGCCACGCGTCCGGCATGATCGGCCTGCCCCTGCGCCTGCTGGCCCGCGAGATCTACGACCGCATCGTCAAGCTCAGAGGCGCCCGCGCGGTGGCCCTGATCACCGGCGAGGAAAAGATCGTCCCGCCCCGGGCGCACTATTTCGTCTGCACCGTCGAGGCCATGCCGCTTTCCCGGGAGGTGGAGTTCCTGGCGGTGGACGAGATCCAGCTCTGCGCCGACCCCGAGCGCGGCCACGTCTTCACCCACCGCCTGCTGCACGCGCGCGGAACGGCCGAGACCATGCTGCTGGGCGCCGGCACGATGGCGCCCCTGGTCCGCCGGCTGCTGCCGCACGCCGAGATCGTCACCCGCGAGCGGTTCTCCAGCCTGACCTACGCCGGGCCCAAGAAGCTGACCCGCCTGCCCCGCCGCTCGGCCGTCGTCGCCTTCTCGGCCGACCAAGTCTACGCCATCGCCGAACTGATCCGCCGCCAGCGCGGTGGCGCGGCCGTGGTGATGGGCTCGCTCAGCCCCCGCACCCGCAACGCCCAGGTGGCCCTCTACCAGTCCGGCGAGGTCGACTTCCTGGTGGCCACCGACGCCATCGGCATGGGCCTGAACATGGACGTCGATCACGTAGCCTTCGCAGGCCTTCGCAAGTTCGACGGCAAGCGCACCCGCTGGCTCTATCCGCAGGAGGTGGGCCAGATCGCCGGCCGCGCCGGGCGCTACCAGCGCGACGGGACATTCGGCGTCACCGGCGAGGCCGAGGACATGGACGAGGACCTGGTCCTGGCGGTCGAGGAACACCGCTTCGAACCCGTGGCGGGCGCGGAGTGGCGCTCGTCGAAGCTCGAGTTCGGCAGCCTGCCCAACCTCCTGACATCGCTCTCCAGATTACCGGACCGCGAGGGGCTGAAGCTGTCAGCCGAGGCGCTGGATGAGATCACCCTGCGCCAGCTCGCGTCCGATCCCGACGTCGCCGACCGCGCCAGAGGCCGCGCGGCTATCGAGCGGTTGTGGGACGTCTGCCAGACCCCCGACTTCCGCAAGACCGGGATGGAAGAACACCTGCGCCTGAGCCGGGAATTCTTCCTCCACCTGACCACCGGCCGCCACCGGATCCCGGAAGAGTGGATCGCCCACCAGTACAGGGGCCTCGACCGCACCGACGGCGAGATCGACACCCTGGCCGCGCGCCTCGCCAACGTCCGCACGCTGGCCTACGTGGCCAACCGGCCCGACTGGCTGGCCGACCCCGCTGGATGGCAAGCGCAGACGAGAGGTCTGGAAGACAGACTCTCCGACACCCTGCACGAGAAGCTGATGGCCCGCTTCGTCGACCGGCGGACCAGCGCCCTGATGCGCGGCCTCAGGGTCCGCGAGGACATGCTGGCGGGCGTCGCGGCGGACGGCGCCGTCACCGTCGAGGGTCACTACGTCGGCAAGCTCACCGGCGTGCAGTTCGAGGCCGCGCACGGCTCCTCGGTGCTGGAGGAAAAGGCGCTCAGGGCCGCCGCCACCCACGCGGTCAGCCCGGAGATCGCGCGGCGCCTGGGCGCGCTGGCCGCCGAGCCCGACGAGGCCTTCGCGCTCACTCCCGATGGCGCGGTGCTGTGGCGCGGCGAGGCGGCGGGGGTGCTGGCCGGCGGCCAGCCGTTCAGCCCGCGCGTGCGCCTGCTGGGCGAGCTCGGCCACGACGCCGCCCGTCAGCGCGCGGCCCAGCGCCTGGAGGCCTTCGTGGCCAGCGAGGCGACGCGGCGGCTCTCACCCCTGCGCAGGCTCGAAGCGGCCGTCGCCGACGGCAAGATCAAGGGCCTCGCGCGCGGCCTGGCTTTCCGGCTGATCGAGGCCGGCGGCGTGCTGGACCGCACGCGGGTCCGCGACGAGACCCGCGCGCTCAGCCAGGTGGAGCGCCGCGCCCTGCGTGGCCTCGGCGTGCGCCTGGGCGCCTTTTCGATCTTCATGCCGGGCCTGCTGCAGCCCGATGCGCGCGCGCTGACCCAGGCGCTGGCCTCGCGGGAGGCGTCCGGCTGGCGGCCATCGCCGGACAAGCTCAGCCGCCTGCCGGAGCCCGCCCCCTCGCCCCGCACGCTCGCGGCCTTCGGCCTGCGCGCGGTCGGCGGCCTGGCGGCGCCGGTGGACCAGCTCGAGCGGCTGGACGAGCTCCTGCGGGCCGGCGTGAAACAGGGCGGCGGCGTCCAGCTCTGCGACCAGGCCCGCGAGGCGCTGGGCTGGAGCGAGGCCGAGGCCCAGGCGATCCTGCGCGGCCTGGGCTTCGCCGCGATCAAGCGCCCGGGCGAGCCGGTGGCCTGGCGCCGCCGCTTCGAGCGCGAATTCGCCGTCGAGCGCCGCCCGATCGTCCCCCACTCGCCGTTCGCCGCCCTGGCCGCGCTGCAGGGCGAGCCCGCGCCCGTCCGGCGCAAACGTCGCAAGCGCCGCGCGTGAGCGAGGACGCCTGCCGCGCGGACGTCTGGCTTTGGCGCGCCCGCTTCTTCAAGACCCGCTCGCTGGCGGCCAAGGTCTGTGAAGACGGCCGCGTGCGCCTGACCCGATCCGGCCAGGAGACCCGTCTCGACAAGCCATCCCGCCCGGTGAAGGTCGGCGACACCCTGGTCTTCGCCCTGGGGAGCCGGCTCACCGCCGTCCGCGTCGAGGCCATGGGCGAACGCCGCGGCCCGCCGGCCGAGGCGCGGGGTCTCTATTCGCCCTTGGAGATTTCTTCGTAGCTGGGAATGGGCGGCGGCATTGACAATAGCCGGCTCGACCGTGAAAAACCGCCGCCCGTAGTCCTGGGCAATCCGCCGGAGTTCCGCCCCCGCCATGACCTACATCGTGATGGACGCCTGCATCAAATGTAAGTTCATGGACTGCGTGGAAGTGTGCCCGGTCGACTGCTTCTACGAAGGCGAGAACTTCCTGGCGATCAATCCGGACGAATGCATCGACTGCGGCGTCTGCGAACCCGAGTGCCCGGTCGACGCCATCAAGCCCGACACCGAGGACGACCCCGACGGCAAGTGGCTGCGGATCAACTCCGAATATTCGCGGGTCTGGCCGAATATTACCGTCAAGGGCGAGGCGCCCGCCGACGCCGAGGCTTTCGAGCGTGAAACCGGCAAGCTTGAGAAATACTTCTCCGAGAAGCCCGGCCGCGGCTCCTAAAGTCGGCGCTACAGTGTAACAGCGCGGCGGTAGGTCCGCCGGGGCAAGCCTTTCATCTGGCTTAATTTTGTGCTATGGTCCGCTCATGACATGGTGATCGGGCTCTTCGCCTTGCCCGTCATCCGAGAAGAGTTGCCGTTCCGGCCGGGACCGCCAAAGGGCCAGGCCAGGAATTGGGCGAAGGGTGTCTTAAGAGGTTTACTTCCGCTTCAAACGACGATGCCGCCGCGATCTCTCCGCGGAGTGGGTGGTCTTGTCGTTTGGCGGTTGCGTGAGTCAGCGTTCCGGCCAGAGCCGGACAAGGATTTGAGAAGGGTTTCTCCATGAGCAAGAGCGGTCACGATTTCTCGGTTGGCGATCACGTCGTCTATCCGGCTCACGGCGTGGGTCAGGTCCAGGGCGTCGAAACCCAGGAAGTGGCCGGCATGAAGCTCGAAGTCTACATCATCACCTTCGACCACGAGAAGATGACCCTGCGCGTCCCCACCGCCAAGGCCCGCACCGCCGGCCTGCGCGCCCTGGCCGAAACCAACGTCGTGACCCAGGCGCTCACCACGCTGAAGGGCCGCGCGCGGGTGAAGCGCACCATGTGGTCGCGCCGCGCCCAGGAGTACGAAGCCAAGATCAACTCCGGCGACCTGATCTCCATCGCCGAGGTGGTCCGCGACCTGCACCGCGCCGAGAACCAGCCGGAACAGTCCTATTCCGAACGCCAGCTCTACGAATCGGCGCTGGACCGCATGGCCCGTGAAGTCGCCGCCATCGAGAGCATCGACCGCGACGCGGCCATCGGCATCCTCAACAAGTCGCTGATCAAGGCCGTCGCCGCCTAGGGCCGCGCCTTTCCAGGATTTCGAGACGCCCGGCCTAACCGCCGGGGGTTTTCGTTTGTGCGCTAGTCGGGCGTGGCGCTGGCCAGGAGCGGATCGCTCGCCGCCAGCGGCCCGCGGTCGAGCTCGGTCTTCAGCGTTTCGCGGTCGAGGTCGCCCTCCCAGCGGGCCATGACGATGGTCGCCACGCCATTGCCCACCAGGTTGGTCAGCGCCCGGCACTCGCTCATGAACCGGTCGATGCCGACCAGCAGCGCCAGCGCCGCGATCGGCAGCTGCGGCACGACGGCGATGGTGGCCGCGAGCGTGATGAAGCCCGCCCCGGTGACGCCGCTCGCCCCCTTGGACGTCAGCATGGCTACGCCCAGCAGGCCAAGCTCCTGCCCCAGGCTGAGCGGGGTGTTGGTCGCCTGGGCGAGGAACAGCGTCGCCAGCGTCATGTAGATGTTGGTGCCGTCCAGGTTGAAGCTGTAGCCCGTGGGGATCACCAGCCCGACCGTGCCCTTGCCCGCGCCCAGCCGCTGCATCTTGGCCATCATCTGCGGCAGCACCGATTCCGACGACGAGGTGCCGAGCACGATCAGGAGCTCCTCGCGGATGTAGGCGATGAACTTCAGGATCGAGAAGCCGCAGAGGCGCGCGATGGCCCCCAGCACGATCAGCACGAAGAGGAGGCTGGTCAGGTAGAATGTCCCGATCAGCGCGCCCAGCTGCACGAGCGAATGCACGCCGTACTTGCCGATGGTGAAGGCCATGGCCCCGAAGGCGCCGATGGGGGCCAGCCGCACGATCACCCCGATGATGCCGAAGAACAGCCGGGCGATGTCGTCCAGCACGCCCGCAACCCTGTCGCCGAACGGGCCCATCCGCGTGCAGGCGAAGCCCGCCAGGATCGCCACCACCAGCACCTGCAACAGCTGCCCGCCGGCGAACGCGCCCACGAAAGTGTCGGGGATCAGGTTCAGCAGATAGGCGACCACCGTGTCGCTGTGCTCGGCCTTGGCCAGGTATTCCGCGCCCACCTTGGGATCGAGGGTGGCGAGGTCGATGTTGAAGCCCTGGCCCGGGTGCACGACCTTGCCGACGATCAGGCCGATGGCCAGCGCCAGGGTCGAGACCACCTCGAAATAGATCAGGGTGCGTGCGCCCAGCCGCCCGAACGCCTTCAGGTCGCCCATCCGCGCGATGCCGGCGGCCACGGTGCAGAAGATCACCGGGGCGATGGCCATCTTGATCAGCTTGATGAAGGCGTCGCCCAGCGGCTTCAGCGAGGCCCCGAACTCGGGCCACAGCGCGCCCACCAGCACGCCCAGCGCCACCCCGATCAGGACCTGGACGTAGAGCACGCGGAAATACCGCAGGAATCCCATGGCCGCTTCCCCAAAGCGCCGCTCGCCGGCGGCGCGCCCGGGCCGAAGCTATGACCGAAGCGGGCTTCCGCGCAATCGCGGCCCCGAAAGACTTTCGGAGGTCGGTTTCAGTCCGGAGAGCGGACATCCGCTGGGTGGCGACGCTCGGGTCGCGACGGATGCAACGTTCGAACCCCAGGCGCGGTCGGCTGTACCAGGCCGAACTCCAGCATGGCGGGGATGAAATTGACGTTGTCGTGGTTGTCGCGGGTGAGCTTGATGAGCACGAACCGCTGGAGCGTGGTCAGGGCCGCCCATTCGTCCTGGCTCGGCGGGCGCACGCCGAGCCCGCGCGCGTAGGCGGCGACCACGGACGCGACCTGGCGGATATTGTCCCACTGGCCGCAGGGCGGCTCGGGCAGGGGCTTGGCGATCTCGTTGGCGCGCAACGCGACGAGCGCCACCAGCGCGACGCGATAGGCTTCGACCTCGTCGTCGCCGCCGCAGGGCTGCATCAACAGCCCCTGCCGGTCCTCGCGGGTGAACCGGCTCCATTGGCGCAGGGAGAGCTTGATCCCGCAGCGGTCGAGCTTGAACCGCACCGCCATGGGCACGCACCGCAGGGTGCTGACGAAGTCGCTCTCGAAGGCGAACAGCCGGGTGTCGTTCATAGGCTCGCCCTGCGGCGTGGTGAGACGGCGTCCGCGGCCGCGGCGATCTTGGCCCGCGCCGTGACCTCGCCGATCAGGAGGATGACCGGGCCCGTGGGCCGCGCCGCATCGAGAGCCGCCGCGAGATCGCCCAGCGTGCCCGGCATGCCGCGCGCGTCCGGATGGCCGGCGTTTTCGACGGCGATGGCCGGGGTCGAGGCGGGCCGGCCGCGGCGGATGAGTTGGTCGGCGATCGACTGGACCTGATCGCGTCCCATGTAGAGCGCCAGCGTGGTCTCCGGATCGGCGGCGGCCGCCCACCCGGCTTCCGCGAACGCCCCACCCGCAATCGTCGCCGTGGAGACCAGCAGCCGGCGGGCTTCGCCGCGATGGGTGAGCGGGAACCCGAATTGCGCCGCCGCCGCGCTGGCCGCGGTGACGCCTGGGACCACCTCGACCTCGACGCCGTTTGCCTCCAGGAATTCGCGTTCCTCGCCCACCCGGCCGAAGATCGACGGGTCGCCGCCCTTCAGCCGCACGACCTCGCGGCCGCGCCGCGCCAGGCGCAGCATCAGCTTGTTGATCGTTTCCTGCTTCATGCTGGTCCGGCCGGCCCGTTTGCCGGTCTGGATCTTCAGGCAGGCGGCCGGCGCGAGGGCCAGGACCTCGGCCGGCACCAGGGCGTCGTAGAGCAGCGCCTGGGCGCCCTCGATCGCGCGGAGCGCGCGGACGGTGAGCAGGTCGGCGGCGCCCGGCCCGGCGCCGACCAGGCGGACACGGCCGGTCACGGCGTCATGCGGCATCGCGGACCTCCAGGGTTTCAGCGTCGCGCAGAAGACGGGCGATCTCCGGCCGGCAGGAGCCGCAGTTGGTCCCGGCGCCGGTGGCCTCGCCGACCGCCTCCAGGGTTCGGGCGCCGCCACGCGCGGCGGCCGCGATCCGTTCGGCGCGCACGCCCAGGCAGGCGCAGACCAGAGCGCCGGCTTCAATGGCGCGCCCGGGCGCGCGGCCGATCAGCAGGGCGGCGCGGTCCTGCGCGCTCAACGCCTCGGCCGCGAACAGCTCCACCAGCCAGTCGCGGGGCGGCAGGGTCCCCCCGGCGTTGGTGAAAAGGACGCGATCCAGGGCGTCTCCCTCAAGGTAGGCGTCGCGCACACTGCCCGCGGAGGCATCCTCGAACCGAAGCACATCGGCGGGCGCGCCGCGGGCGACCGCCCGCCGCAGCGCCTCGCGCTCCTCGATATCGCCCCGACCGGCGAATTCATGGAGCTGACACCCGGTTTGCGGGATGCGCCGCCAGACGAGATCGAGACCGGACGGCGCGGTCCACGCCTCGCGGGCCAGGAAGAAACCGCGCCAGGTTTCGCGATAGGGCCGCGCCCGCGCCGGCGTGTGCTTGAATTCCGGCTGGCCGGAGCGCGGATCGACCTTGGCCGCCACCAGCGGATTGGCGCGGCCCGACGGCGCGAAGGCCGCCGTCCAGTGCATGGGCATGAAAATGGACCCTGGCCGTTGCCGGTCGCTGACCCGCGCCAGGGCCACCGCCTCGCCCTGCGCGGTCTGCACCCGGGTGAGCGCGCCGTCGACCACGCCCAGCCGCTCGGCGTCGGCCGGATGAATCTCGACGTAGGGCTCGGGCGTATGCCGGCAGAGGTCGGGCGCCAGGCCCGTGCGGGTGAGGGTATGCCAGTGGTCGCGCACCCGGCCGGTGTTCAGCGCCAGCGGAAAGGCCGCATCGGTCGCCTCGGCGGGGCCGGCCGCCGGCGTCGGCACCATCGCCGCCCGCCCATCCGGCGTCTGGAACCGGCCGTCGGTGAAGAGCCGGGCCGTACCGCCCTCGCGGGTGACCGGCCACTGCACCGGCTCCAGGGCGTTGTAGGCCTCCGGACCGAGCTCAACCAGCGGATCCAGGTTGAGCATCCGGCCGCGGTTCTCATAGGCCGTCAGGCGCGCCCACTCGCGGAAAACCTGGGCCGGACTGCGCCAACCGAAGGCCTCGCCGTGCCCCATGGCGGTGGCGACGTCGGCGAGGATCCGCCAGTCGGCGCGGGCCTCGCCCGGCGGCTCGAACAGCGGCCGCTGGCGCGAGATACGGCGCTCAGAATTGGTCACCGTGCCGTCCTTCTCGCCCCAGGCCAGCGCCGGCAGCTTCACATGGGCGAAGGCCATGGTGTCGGTGTCGGCCATGCAGTCGGAGACCGCCACGAAGGGGCAGGCCGCCAACGCCGCGCGCACGCGGCTGGCGTCGGGCAGGCTGACCGCCGGATTGGTCGCAATGATCCAGATCGCCTTGATCCGCCCGTCGCCCACGGCCTCGAACATGTCGACGGCCTTCAGGCCGGGCGCCGCGGCCAGGTTCGGCGCGCCCCAGAACCGGGCGACGCGGGCGCGGGCCGCCTCGTCGAAGTCCATGTGGGCCGCCAGCGTCGTGGCCATGCCGCCGGTCTCGCGCCCGCCCATGGCGTTGGGCTGGCCGGTGATCGAGAAGGGACAGGCGCCCGGCTGGCCGATGCGGCCGGTGGCCAGGTGGACGTTGAGGATCGCCAGCCCTTTGGTCACGCCCTGCGCCGACTGGTTCGCGCCCATGGAGAACAGACTGACCGTCCGCGGCGTCTCGGCGAACCAGGCGAAGAACCGCTCGAGGTCGGCAAGCGGCACGCCGCAGTCGGCGGCGACGGCGCAGGGCGCCTGGTCGTCTCGGGCGAGGGCCGCCTCGACCTCGGCGAAGCCGGAAACGTGGGCGGCGATGTAGGCGCGGTCGACTGCGCCGCGCCGGATCAGGTCGGCCAGCAGGCCGTTCCACAGCCTTACGTCGGTCTGCGGCGCGATCGGCAGGTGCAGGTCGGCGACCTCGGCGGTGTCGGTGCGACGGGGATCGATGACGACGTGCCGCTGGCCTCGCGCCCTCGCCTGCTCCACGCGCCGGAACAGCACCGGATGCGTCCAGGCGGCGTTGTGGCCGGAGAAGACCACGAGGTCGGCGAGGTCCAGGTCCTCGTAGCAGCCCGGCACCAGGTCCGCCCCGAACGCCAGCTTATGGGCGCTCACTGCCGAGGCCATGCAGAGCCGCGAATTGGTGTCGATGTTCCCCGAGCCGATGAAGCCCTTCATCAGCTTGTTGGCGACGTAGTAGTCCTCGGTCAGCAACTGGCCGGAGACGTAGAAGGCGACCGAATCCGGACCGTGCCGGGCGATCGTCTCCCTGAAGCGGCGCGCCACCAGGCCCGTCGCCTCGGCCCAGGTGGCTTCGCGATCGCGGATCATCGGGGTCAGGAGGCGCCCCTCCAGGCCGACCGTGGCGCCCAGGGCGCTTCCCTTCGAACAGAGCCGGCCGCGGTTGGCCGGATGGGCCGTATCTCCCACCACCTGCAAGGTCCGGCCTTCCGCACTCGCCGAGACGCCGCAGCCCACCCCGCAGTAGGGACAGGTGGTGCGGACCGCGCTCATCCGATCAGGCCCGGCCCAGCAGGATGCGGCCGTCACGGACCTCCAGGGGCACGACCGGCGTGCAGCCCTTGCCGCGGTCGGCGCCCAGCGGGTGGCCGGTGGCCAGATCGATCGACCAGTTGTGCAGCGGGCACGCCACCGCGTGGCCGTGGACGATCCCCTGGCTCAGCGGGCCGCCCTTGTGCGGGCACGCGTCCTTCAGCGCGAAGAGCTTGCCGTCGCCGGTGCGGAAGATGGCGATTACGCCCGCCGGCGTGGGCACCCGGCGCGCGCCCCGGAGCGGGATGTCGGTGACGGCTCCGACGTCGGTCCAGCTCAGCGGGTCCATCACCAGCGCGTTCATGCGAACTCCATGCGGCGGCTGAGCGGGTTGAACTCTTCGGCGTGACGGCCGGCGACCCGCTCGGCCCAGGGGTCGACGCGCGAGAAGCGCTGCGAATAGGCGAAGCGGTCGTGCAGCGCGCGCCGGTCGTCAGGGTTCTCGATGCGGGCCTTGATGCTGTCGAGGCCGACCCGGGCCATCCACTTGTAGATCCGCTCCAGATACCAGCCCTCCTCGCGATAGAGCTGGGTCACCGCGCAGATCGTCCAGACGGCCTCCTCCTCGGTGGCGACCTTGGTCAGGATCTCGGTCCCCTGGATGTGCAGGCCGGCCGCGCCGCCGATGTGGATCTCGTAGCCGCTGTCGACGCAGACCACGCCGATGTCCTTGCAGGTGGCCTCGGCGCAATTGCGCGGGCAGCCGGAGACGCCGAGCTTCACCTTGGCCGGCGTCCACGATCCCCACATGAACTTCTCGAGCCGCACCCCCAGGCCCGTCGAATCCTGGGTCCCGAACCGGCACCACTCCGACCCCACGCAGGTCTTCACGGTGCGCAGGCCCTTGGCGTAGGCATGGCCGGAGACCATGCCGGCCGCGTTGAGGTCGGCCCAGACCGCCGGCAGGTCGTCCTTCTTCACGCCCAGCAGATCGATGCGCTGTCCGCCGGTGACCTTCACGGCGGGGATGGCGAACTTGTCGACCACGTCGGCGATGGCGCGCAGCTCGTCGGAGCTGGTCATGCCGCCCCACATCCGCGGCACGACGGAGAAGGTGCCGTCCTTCTGGATGTTGGCGTGGGCGCGCTCGTTGATGAACCGCGACTGCTTGTCGTCGCGGTAGTCGCCGGGCCAGGCGCAGATCAGGTAGTAGTTGAGCGCCGGACGGCAGGACGCGCAGCCGTCGGGCGTCGTCCACTCCAGCGCCTGCATCACCGCCGGAATCGACTTCAGGCCCTCGGCGAGAATCCGGCGACGCGCCTCGTCGTGGCCGTGGTGGGTGCAGCCGCAGACCGGCTTGGGTCCCGTCTGCGCCTGGAAGCCGTCGCCCAGAGTCAGTTTGAGCAGCTTCTCCACCAGCGGGGTGCAGGAGCCGCAGGAGGCCGAGGCCTTCGTGACCGCGCGCACGCTCTCCAGCGTCGTCAGGCCCTCGCTGGCGATCGCGCCGGTGATCGTTCCCTTGCAGACGCCGTTGCAGCCGCAGACCTCGGCCTGGTCGGCCATGGCGGCAACGGCGGCGCTAGGGTCGAGCCCCCGAAGGCCCTCCGTCACGGTCTGGCCGAAGATCAGGGTCTCGCGGATGTCGCCGACCTCGGCGCCCGAGCGCATCAGGTCGAAATACCAGGCCCCGTCGGCCGCATCGCCGAACAGCACGGCGCCGGCCACCCTGCCCGCTTCCAGCACCACGCGCTTGTAGACGCCGCGCCCGGCGTCGCGGAACACGATGTCCTCGCAACCCTCCCCGCCCGAGAACTTGCCGGCCGAGAAGACGTCGACGCCGGAGACCTTCAGGCGGGTGGAGAGCACCGAGCCCTCATAGGCCTGCGCCCCGTCGGTGAGCGTTCCGCCGACCGCCCGGCACATCTCCCAGATCGGCGCCACCAGGCCGTAGCACTGGCCGCGGTGCTCGACGCATTCGCCCACGGCGAGGATGCGCGGGTCCGAGGTGCGCATGTCGTCGTCGACGATCACGCCGCGCCCGACCTCCAGGCCCGCGGCGCGGGCCAGGGCGGCGTTGGGGCGGATGCCCACCGCCATCACCAGGAGGTCGCAGGGCAGCACCTGGCCGTCCTTCAGGCGCAGACCCGTCACCCGGCCATCGGCGCCTTCGATCTCTTCGGACTGGGCGCCCAGCACCGTCTCGACGCCGCGGTCGGTCAGGGCGTCGGTGAGCAGGAAGCTCGCGGACGCGTCGAGCTGGCGCTCCATCAGGACGTCCATCAGGTGGACGACGGTCGCCGCCATGCCACGCCGGACGAGGCCGTAGGCGGCTTCGATGCCCAAGAGGCCGCCCCCGATCACCACGGCCTTCGCGCCCGGCGTGGCCGCCGCAGCGATCATCGCCTCGACGTCGTCGAGATCGCGGAAGGTGACGACGCCCGCCTGATCGGCGCCGGGCAGCGGCAGGCGGATCGGGTCGGAGCCTGTGGCCAATATCAGCCGGTCATAAGGGGCCTCGATCCCGCCCTCGGCGCGGACGACCCGGGCCTCGCGGTCGATGGCCTGGACCGCGTGGCCGGCATGGAGTGCGATGCCGTTGTCGCTGTACCAGGCCTCGTCGTTGATCACGATGTCGGCGAAGGCCTTCTCGCCCGCCAGCACCGGCGACAGCATGATCCGGTCGTAGTTCACCCGGGGCTCGGCGCCGAAGATGGTGATCTCGTAGCGGTCGGGATCACGCTTCAGCACCTCCTGCACGGCGCGGCAGCCGGCCATGCCGTTGCCGATGACGACGAGGCGTTCCTTGGTCATTCGAGGCGTCCCGATCACAGCCGCAACGTCGCGCCGGCGGCCTGGGCCTCAGAACCCCAGGTCTGACGCCAGCGCGCCTTGACGCCGGTCAGGCCGGCCAGCGCCAGGAGCGCCAGGGCCGCGAAGGCCAGCAGGCCCGCCTGGTAGCTTCCCGTCGCCTGCTTGGCCCAGCCGAGGCTGGCGGCCAGGTAGAAGCCGCCGATCCCGCCGGTCATCCCGACCAGGCCGGTGACCACGCCGATCTCCTTACCGAAGCGCTGCGGGGCGAGCTGGAAGACCGCGCCGTTGCCGGCGCCCAGCGCCATCATGCTGAACATCAGGACGCCGAGCGCGATGTAGGGGCTGGGCTGCTGGAAACTCGCCAGGGCAAGGCCGAACGCGGCCAGGACATAGACGACCGTCAGCGTCCTCACGCCGCCGAAGCGATCGGCGAGCGCGCCGCCGACCGGGCGGACGAACGAGCCGGCGAAGACGCAGGCCGCCGTGAAGAAGCCGGCGGTCACCGGCGGCAGACCGTACTCGGAATTGAAGTAGATGGTCAGGGAGGACGAGAGGCCGACGAACCCGCCGAAGGTGACGCTGTAGAGCAGCATCAGCCACCAGGCGTCGGAGGTCTTCAGCACCGACAGATATTCGGCCATCGACTTGGCCGGCGGCCGGTTCGGCGCGTCCTTGGCGAAGATCAGGAAGACCACAAAGGCGACGGCGAGCGGCAGGGTCGCCAGGCCGATGACATTGCTCCAGCCGTAGGCCTGGGCGAGGCCCGGCGCGAAGAGCGCGGCGAGCGCCGTCCCCGAATTGCCGGCACCGGCGATGCCGAGGGCCAGGCCCTGGTGCTCCGGCGGATACCACCGCGACGCCAGCGGCAGGGCCACGGCGAAGGATGCGCCCGCCACCCCCAGCACCACGCCCAGCAGCAGCACCTGGCTGTAGTTGTGGATGCCCAGGAACCAGGCCAGGCCCAGCCCTGTCAGCACCACCAACTGGCCGATGATGCCGGTCTTCTTCGGCCCGATGTGATCGACGAGCACGCCGGCCACCAGCCGCAGCAGCGCCCCCGAGAGCACCGGGATCGCGACCATCAGGCCCTTCTGGGCGGGGTCGAGGTGGAAGCTCTTGGCGATGGCGACGCCCAGCGGGCCCAGGATCACCCAGACCATGAAGGACAGGTCGAAATAGAGGAAGGCGGAGAGAAGCGTGGGCGTGTGCCCGGACTTCAGGAACGAACGGCTGAACATGATTGCGACCCGGATGACTGGGGCGGCGGCGTTGCCTGGGGGAACAAGCCCGTCTTCGAGCCGATCCGGAGCCGTGAACGCCATTGTCCTGGGCCTCGGAGAGATGGAGCCACGCTGGAGGGCGGACGTCACCCGGCGGCGCGTGCTGGAGGGACCAGATCTTTGCTGCAGTGCAAAATGGCGGCGCCCGAGGCGCCGGATGACTGATTTTTGAGCTAGGCGGCCGGCCGCACGGCAGCCTGGCGGGCGTAGAGGAATTCGATCACCGCATGGCGCGCGGCGATGTAGGCGGGCGCCGTGTCGATCTCGATCCGCCGGCGCGGGCGGGGCAGGTCCACGGTCTGGATCTCGCCGATCGTGGCCGCCGGCCCATTGGTCATCATCACGATGCGGTCGGACAGCAGCACGGCCTCGTCCACGTCGTGGGTGATCATCAGGACGGTGTTGCCGAGCTTGGCGTGGATTTCCATGACGCTGTCCTGCAGCGTGGCGCGGGTGAGCGCATCGAGGGCGCCGAAGGGCTCGTCCAGCAGCAGCACTTTCGGCTCCATCGCCAGGGCGCGGGCGATGCCGACGCGCTGCTTCATGCCCCCGGAGATCTCCGCCGGCTTCTTGTCCTTGGCGTGGGTCATCTGGACGAGGGCGAGGTTGTGCAGCGTCCAGGCGTGCCGTTCGGCCCGGGGCCGCGTGGCGCCGAACACCTTGTCCACGCCCAGGCGGACGTTCTCGTAGACGGTGAGCCAGGGCAGCAGGGAGTGGTTCTGGAACACCACCGCCCGGTCCGGGCCCGGGTTTTCGACCGCCACGCCGTCGAGGATCACCGCCCCCATGCTCACCCGCAACAGCCCGGCCACGACGTTCAGCAAGGTGGACTTGCCGCAGCCGGAGTGGCCGATGATCGAGACGAACTCGCCGCGCTCGATCTTCAGGTCGACGCCCCGCAGCACCTCGGAGGCGCGCGCGCCCGAGTTGAAGGTGACGCCGAGGTTCTCGATGGAGAGGTAGGGTTTAGCCATGTCGGGGTCCCTTCAGCTCGCGGCCGTGCCGCGGGAAACGATGCGGCCCGCAAGCGCCACGAAACGGTCGAGGGTGAAGCCCACGACGCCGACCCACACGAGGGCGACGACGATGTCGGAGATGCGGGAGGAGTTGTACTGATCCCAGATGAAGAAGCCGACGCCGACACCGCCCAGCAGCATCTCCGAGGCGATGATCGCCAGCCAGCTCATGCCGATCCCGATCCGCAGGCCAGTGAAGATGTAGGGCGTCGCCGCAGGCAGCAGGATGGTGAAGAAATACTCGAGTGGCGACAGCCGGAGCACGCGGCCGACGTTGACGTAGTCCTGCGGGATGTTGCGCACGCCGACCGCGGTGTTGATCACGATCGGCCAGATGGCGGTGATGAAGATCACGAACAGGGCCGCGGGCTTGGCCTGGTGCAGGGCCGCCAGCGAGATCGGCAGCCAGGCGAGCGGCGGAATGGTCCGCAGCACCTGGAAGATCGGATCGAGGCCCCGATGCGCCAGGCGACTGGCCCCCACCAGGACGCCCAGCGCCACCCCCACGACCGCCGCCAGACTGAACCCGGCGGCCACCCGGCTGAGGCTGGTGAGCGTGTGCCAGAAGAGGCCCCGGTCCACTCCGCCGTGATCGAAGAACGGATCCAGGATGAGGTCCCGCGACTCCAGCCAGATCTGGCTGGGCGCCGGCAATCCGCCAGGGTTGTCGACGGTCGCCACCTGCCAGAGCGCCAGGATCACGCCCAGGGTGACCAGCGGCGGGAAGGCAACGGCCGCGCCGCCGCGCAAGGCGAGCGCAAGGCGCCCGCCGCTCCAGCGCGCCCGCTTGGGCAGCGCCAGGAGCTTGGCCGGCGTGTGCTCGGCGCGCGCGGGCTCCGGCGGCGGCGGCGAGAAGGCGTGCAGGCTCATGCTCGATCCTCCTTCAGGCCAGCTTCTTGATCGGCTGGCTGGCGAGGTAGGCCGCGGGATTGGCGGGATCGAAGACCTTGCCGTCGAAGAACTTCTCGACGCCACGGCTGTCGGAGGCCGGCGCCGCGACGCCGAGCGACTTGGCGGCGGCCCGCCAGATGTCGGCGCGGTTCACCTTGTTCACCAGGGCCATCTTGTTGGTGGCGGCGGGCAACACGCCCCAGCGGACGTCCTCGGTGACGAACCACAGGTCGTGCGACTTGAACGGGAAGGAGGCGTTATCGGCCCAGAACTTCATATAGTGGGCCGAGCCCTTCAGGGCGCGGCCGTCGCCATAGTCCACCGTGCCCTGCAGGCGGGGCAGGATGTCGCCCATCGGCACGTTGATGTACTGGCGCCCCGAGACGACCGAGCACATGGCGGGTCGGTTCGCCATCTTGTCGCACCACATGGCGGCCTCCATGACCGCCGCGGTGATGGCCTGGGCGGCCCGCGGGTATCTGGCGACCCAGTCCGCCCGCATGCCGAGACACTTCTCCGGATGGTTCATCCAGATCTCGGAGGTGAGGCAGGCGGTGTAGCCGACCTTCTGGTTGACCAGCTGGCCGTTCCAGGGCTCCCCGACGCAGAAGGCGTCCTGGGTGCCCGCCTTCATGTTGGCCACCATCTGCGGCGGCGGGATCACGATGGTGGAGACGTCGGTTTCGGGGTTGATGCCGCCGGCCGCCAGCCAGTAGCGGACCCACAGGTCGTGGGTGCCGCCCCGGAAGGTCATGGCGATCTTGGCGGGATTCCCTGCGGCCTTGAGCTGGGCGAACTTGGCGCGCGCGCCGGCGCTGTTCAGGCCGACCCTCACGGCCTTCAGGTCATTGCCCACCGAGATCGCCTGACCGTTCAGATTGAGCCGGGCCAGGATGTTCATCGGCAACGGCCGCCCGCCGGTCGCGACGCCGGCGCTGAACTGGTAGGGCATGGGCGACAGGATGTGCGCGCCGTCGATGCCGCCGCCGCCCGAGCCCAGCACCAGGTTGTCGCGCGTCGCCCCCCAGGAGGCCTGTTTCAGCACCTCGACGTCGGGCATGCCGTGCTTGGCGAAGAAGCCGCGCTCCTTGGCGATGATCAGCGGCGAGGCGTCGGTGAGCGCGATGAAGCCCAGCCGGGCCTTGGCGACCTCCGGTCCCGCGCCGGCGGCGAAGGCGCCGGACGGCAACAGGGTCTTGGCGGCGGCGATCGTCGCTGCCGCAGCAGTCAACGCCGTGCGGCGGGTAAGCCCCGGGCCCTGCGGCGTGGTCTTTGTGTCGTTGGTCATGGTGTGTGTCCGGTCTCTGATCTGGCGGGTCACAGGCGATATTCGAAGGTCAGCCAAAGCTTGGTGCGCGAGGGCGGCGGCGCAGCCGTGCCGACCGGCACGCTCGCCTTGCGCTCGAAGTCCGCGTACTTCAGGGCGACGGTCAGCTTGGGATTGATCGCCGCCTGCAGCTGGGCGTCCCACTCGTGGCCGAGGTCGGCGCCGGTCCGCTGGTCGTTGAAGTCGTGGTAGCGGACCAGGACGTCGATGTTGAACAGATAGGTCAGCTTCAGTCTGGGCTTGGCGTTGAAGGTGAGGTTCAGATCCTCGATACCGTCCACGAAGCCCTTGTTGCCGCCCAACGGCTGGACGAAGGCGTCGGCCCAGCCCTGGAAGGCGTGGGTCGTGGCGAGTGGCGTGGTGAACCCGCGGGTCCCATTGCCCTCCAGGGACTCGTAGGAGACCTTCGCCGTGTAGATGTCGAAGGTCCCGGCGAGATCGGCGCCCCAGTAGTCGAGGTCGTAGGCCGCGGTGTTGTGCCGGTAGTCGCTCTGGCGCGCGAAGGTGGCGTTGTAAGCGAGCTGGTAGAGCCCGATCCAGGTCTTGCCTGACGCCTTGAGCCCCTTGGTGATCGAGGCGTTGGGGGCCGAATTGCCGAAGTCGAGGGCGTAGACGAAGCCTTCCAACCGCAGGGCCTCGGCCGGCGACCAGGTGACGTTGAGCAGATGGCTGTCGCTGTCCCAATCCCGCAGCTCGCCGAGCACCCGGTTGACGTGGGTGACGTAGGCGTAGGTGGCCTTGACGGGGCCCAGGGCCACGTCGGTGCGCACCGCATCGAAGGTCTGCTCGTCCTGGCGCCAGCCGACATTGCCGACGAAGCGCTGGTCGTCGATCAGGATCCGCTGGCGGCCGGCCGTGACCGAAAGGGCCGCGCTCGGCGTCCAGGTCAGTTGCAGCCGGTTGAGCTCGGTGACATCCGGATCGTTGATCAGCGGATAGCGCGCCTTGTCGGCGCCGTTGAGCGGCGGCGTGGTCGCGCCGGGCACGTTCACCGCGAAATGCTCGGGGCCGACCTGGCGGACGTCTTCGAACTCGACCAGCCCCTTGAAGCCGTTCCAGTCGGCGGTTTCCCAGCCGAGACGCGTGCGGACCGTGAAGGCCTCGCCGTTGTCGCGCAGCACGGCGGTCTTCTTCTGGTCGACGAACTCGTAGCGGCCGCGGACCTCGAGCAGCAGCTTGCCGCCGGCGATGGCGTCGCTGATGGTCGGCGGCGGTCCGGCCGGCGCCTGCGGTTCGGCGGCGACCGGGTCCGGCTCGGCCAGCGCTGTCGGCTGCGCGGTCTCCAGACCGTCCGGCGCCGAAGCCGAATCGGCGACCTTGTCCGGTGGATCGGCCGCCGCTTGCGCCGTGGCTGCGCCCGACCAGACCAGCGCGGCGACGGCCGCTCCGGCGCCGAGCACTCTCCTTACATCTCTCATGGCCTTACCCCCTGAAGCCAAAAAAAAGACGCCCGCCGAGAGGGTTGGGAGCCCCCCGTGCGGACGTCATTGTCCTTGCAGATTGGCGCGCATGCGCCGTCGGCCTGTCAGCGGCCGGCGCGGAACATCGTTGCCCCGCGCTGTCGAGATCAGGAGGTCACGGTCGGCCGGTCCGTGCCAATCGCCGACCTCGCCCAGACCGCAGAAGACCGTCGTTCTGCGACAGTTTTACGCAAATCGGCGGCATCCAATGCTGCGACGCACAAACAATGGGCGCGAGCCGGCGGCTAGGACCGGGCGACCCGGCTCAACGGCAGCGATGCGGCGTAGTCCATCGCGGCGTCCATCTGAAAGCCACGGCCGTCGAAGAAGCTGTCGGCGACCGTCCTGAGAATCGGCGCGGCGTCCCCGATGGCGGCGGCCGCGGCGGCGTAGAGGTCCGGCCGGTAGACGCGCCGCGCGACCGCGGCGATGTCGATGTCGCCCGCGACCTGGCCCCACCGCATCATCTGGCTGAGCAGCCACGCCGCGTGGACGGGCTGGGGAACGCCGGCGCCGTCGCGGTGGAAATCGATGTCGTGGAGCGATCCGGCGATCGTGGCGGGCGGGGCGTCGACGTGCTCCGCCAGCAGGGCTACGAGGTCCCCGCGGTTCTCCGCCGCGTCCGCCCAGGCCGCGGCCTTGACCAAGGCCCGCAGCAGCGCAGCCAGAACTTCCGGATTGCGTTCAGCCCAGGCTTCGGTGACGCCGAAGACCTTCTCCGGCCCTCCACGCCAGACCTCGGAAGCGCGCACCGCAACCTGGCCCACGCCGTCGCGCTCGGCCACGGCGTTCCAGGGTTCGCCGACGCAGAAGCCCTCGATGTCGCCGGCGGCCAGATGGCCCGCCATCCGCGACGGCGGCGCGACCGCCAATCTCACGTCGCGGTCGGGATCGATTCCGGCCTCGGCCATCCAGTAGCGCAGCAGGTAGTTGTGCATCGAATAGGGGAAGACCACGGCGAAGGTCGGCGCGGGCGCGCCGCCTTGTCGCCGCGCGGCGAGCGCGCGGGCCAACGGGCGCGCGCCGCCGCCGCCGCCCAGGCTCCGCATCTCGGCCGCCAGGTCCACGGACACCGTCACCGCCGCACCGTTCAGGTTGAGGGCCAGGGGCGCGATCATCGCCTGGCGCTCGCTTCCCACGCCGAGACTGGCCGCCAGCACCATGGGCGCCAGCATATGCGCCCCATCGAGCGCGCCGGCCGCCACCTTGTCGCGCACGGTGGCCCAGGAGACCTCCCGGCTCAGGACGACGTTCAGCCCCTCGGCGGCGAAGAAGCCCTTGTCCGCGGCCGCCAGCAACGGCGCGGCGTCGTTCAAGGGCACGAAGCCCAGCCGCAGCTCGCCGGTCTCGGTCACGCCTTGTCTCCCTTCAGCACGCCCGCAAACGCGACGAGATCCGCGGCCACGGCGCCCAGCGGCCGGCCAGTGTCCATGGAGAGCTTGCGGAGCAGCCGATAGGCCTGATCCTCTTCCAACCCACGCTCCTTCATCAGCAGGGCCTTGGCGCGCTCGACCGTCTTGCGCGAAGCGAGGTCGGCCTTGGCCTTGAGGAGATCCTGCCGGAGTTGGTTCATCAGCTGGAAGCGGCTCATGGCCACTTCCAGCACCGCGCGCACCCGCCCCGGGGCCAGCCCGTCGACCACATAGGCCGCCACGCCCGCGGCCACCGCCGCCTCGGCGAGGCCCGGCTCCGACCGGTCCACGAACATCACCACGGGCCGCGGATTGGTCAGGCTGGCTTCGCGCAGGCTCTCGATGGTGTCGCGGTCGGGGCTGTCGGCGGCCACCACCACCACGTCCGGCGCGAAGGCTGCGGCTTCGGCCTCGACAAAGACGGCCGCATGGCGAACCTCCAGCGGCTCGACGCCGGCGAGCCCTTCCGCCACAAGCGCGGCGCGGGCTGGATCTGGATCCACGACGAGGACACGCATGCGCCGCGACTAAGCGGGCGCCCGGCGCGGGCGACAGTGGCAACAGCAGCTCCACCCCCGGCCACCGGCCGAAACGCCCACACCTTGATCAGCCACCGCCTTCTTTTTGAGCACCTTCCCGCGCCGCGAGCTCCGCCAGCAGGCCTTCACGCTCCGCCGGCGTGTTGGCGCCGCGCAGCCGCGCCCGCGCAGCCGGATCGCAGGTCAGCTGCGTCAGGCCCGAGCGATCGACCAACCGCGCCATGGGCCAGTCCGCCTGCGCATCCGGCGGCGTCGCGGCCAAGGCCAGGACCATCGGCAGGTGCAGGCCGTCGAACGCCGCGCCCGCGCCATCCTGCGCCAGCAGCGGCGCGATGTCGCCAGGCCGGATCGTGGGCGCGTCCACCGCCAGCACCAGGGCCCGGTTGCAGCCGAGCGTCCGCAACGCCGCCATGCCGGCCAGCACGCCGGCGACCGGCCCGCCGAGCGGCGGATCCTCCACGACCTGCGGGAGGCCATAGTCAGCTGCACCCACGGTCACCAGGGCCTCTGCGCCCGCCATCCGCGCCAGCGCCGCCACCCGGTCGATGGCCCTCCTCCCAAGCCACGGCAACACCGCCTTGTCGGCGCCCATTCGCGAAGCCGCGCCGCCCGCAAGGATGATGGCGCCCAGGGTCATGAGACTAGTCCTGAGGCCTTGTTGCTTCCGCCGCAACGTCAGACGGCGAGGAGTTCGAGCCGCTCGGTCACCACGTCGCCCGTCTTAACAATATACTCAGAGGCGCCGGCTACATCTCGCTGAGAACATTCGCGAGGGCGCATGGGAACGCAGCTAACGGCGCCGGACCTTCTCCACGAGTCGATGGCCAGTCTGCGCCGCGATATTCGCGGGCGCCTGCTCACGTTTCTGGTGATCGCAGCCTCTTTCCTGCCGCTCGTCGGCTGGCCCGTGGCGCTTGCTTGGCTCGCCGCGGCGGGTTTGTGGTCGAGCTTCGCCCAGACCTGGCTCGAACGCGTGGCGGAAACGACAGGACGAACCCGTGGATGGAGCCTGCTGGCGGCGGCTAACCTCGCAACAGGCACCTCGATACTCGGGGCTATTGGGGTCTTCGCGGCCTTGAAGAGCGGTCTTTGGGGCCTGGTCGCCGGCGAATTCGAGTTGCTCGCCCTGCTCGTGATGGTGACCTCGAGCGCCGGCCGTTCAGCCATCGCCTACTATGCGTCCGCCATTCCGCTCGCCCTCTACCTCCTCGTTCTCGCCGTTTACAGCTTCACCCTGGGCCACGGCGGCGTGGTGCCCGTCGTCCTGTCTGTGGGCACGGTGAGCCTCGTCCTTCATACGCGCAAAGTCGCCGCCGCCAATCGCCGGATGGCCAACAGCCTGGAGGAGGCGCGCGCGGCCGCGGAGGACAGCACGGCCGCCAAGTCCGCGTTTGTGGCGATGGTCAGCCATGAACTGCGCACCCCGCTCAGCGGCATTCTCGCCGGGACGGACGACCTGGGGCAGCGGGCCGGCGACGCCGCATCGCGCAACAGCGCCGCCCTGGTCAGCCAGTCGGCGCGGATGATGCACACGCTCCTCGACGACCTGCTCGACCTCTCGAAGATCGAGGCCGGCCGGATGGGGGTCGAGGCCCTGGTGATCGACCTTCGACAGACCCTCCTGGAGACGGTGCGGTTCTGGCGGCCAGAGCTCCGCCGCAAGGGCCTTACCCTCCGCCTGGAGGGCGCGCGGCAGCTCCCGCAATGGGTGACGGCCGATCCCACGCGGCTGCGGCAAATCCTCAACAACCTCTTCTCGAACTCGGCCAAGTTCACCGAGCGCGGCGGCCTGATCCTGCGCGCCGGAATCGCGCGAGACGAGACGGAGACCGCGCAGATCGTTCTGGAGGTCAGCGACACCGGCCCCGGAATGTCCGAGGAGCAGGTCGCCCGTCTCTTCAGGGCCTTCGAACAGCTGGGCCATGCCACAGCGCGCCTCCATGGCGGCACGGGACTGGGCCTGCACATCAGCCGGGAGCTGGCCCGACTGATGGCCGGCGACCTCTCCGCCGCCAGCGTGCTGGGCCAAGGCTCCACCTTCCGCCTGGCGCTGCCGCTGGCCCTCGCGCAGCGTCCCGCGATGGCGACGGTGATCGAGCGGGATCGCGACGCGCTCGGCGGCCTTCGGCTGCTGATCGTCGATGATCATGAGGTGAACCGGCAAGCCTTCTCGCTGATGCTCGGGCCGCTCGCCGACCATCTGGCCTGCGCCGCAGATGGCGCGCAGGCCCTGGCGGTGCTTGCGGTCGAGCCCTTCGATCTGGTGCTGATGGACATCCACATGCCTGGGATCGGCGGGCTTGAGGCCACGCGCCGACTGAGGGCCACGGCTGGGCCCAACCGGGAGACCCCCGTCATCGCCCTGACAGGCTCGGCCGCCCCTGCGGACGTGGCCGCCTGCGCGGCGGCCGGCATGGTCGCCCACGTGAGCAAGCCGGCGTCGGTGGAGGAGCTGTTCGCGGCGATCGCTGCGGCCATCACCCCCGAGCAGCTCTCGGTTTGCGACCCGGAACCCGCGCGCCGCGAGGCCTAGCCGGTTTGATTGTGGCGAGTTGGCCTTCGAGCCGACGCCCGAGGGGTTACAGATGCGCTCACGCTCGTTACAAAGCTGGCGGCGACCGTTGACGGTGCGGAGGCTCGGCTGCGGCAAAGTGACCTTCCCTAACGTGATGATTGACGCCCAACCTCGCGCCATGGCGGTGTCCGCCGCGCCTGCTGGAGCCGCCCGATGAACGCCCCCGTCCAAGCCTTTCACGACATCGCCGAGCCCCGCTACGACTGGTCCCTGGAGGAGGTCGAGGCGCTGTTCGAGCTGCCCTTCACCGAACTGACCTTCCGCGCCGCGCAGGTGCACCGGCGCTGGTTCGATCCCACCGAGCTGCAGATCTCGCAGCTCCTGTCGGTGAAGACCGGCGGCTGCCCGGAGAACTGCGGCTACTGCAGCCAGTCGCAGCACTTCAAGACCTCGACCGTCGCCTCAAAGCTGATGGACGCCGACACGGTGATCGCCCAGGCCGCCGAGGCCAAGGCCGGCGGGGCGCAGCGCTTCTGCATGGGCGCCGCCTGGCGGGACCTGAAGGACCGCGACGTGCCGAAGGTGGCGGCGATGATCTCCGGCGTGAAGGCGCTGGGCCTGGAGACCTGCGCGACGCTGGGCATGCTGACGGCGGAGCAGGCGCAGGCGCTGAAGACCGCCGGCCTCGATTTCTACAACCACAATCTCGACACCGGGCCGGACTATTATGACCAGGTGGTCACCACCCGCACCTACCAGGAGCGCCTCGACACCCTGGAGGCTGTCCGCGCGTCCGGTATGAGCGTCTGCTGCGGCGGAATCGTCGGCATGGGCGAGACCCGGCGCGACCGTGCGGGCCTGCTGCACCAGTTGGCGATCTTGCCCCAACACCCCGAGAGCCTGCCGATCAACGACCTGATGCCGATACCGGGTACGCCGCTGGGCGGCTCCGCGCCGGTCGACGGCTTCGAGTTCGTGCGCATGATCGCGGTCGCGCGCCTGGTCTGCCCCAAGTCGGTGGTGCGCATCGCCGCCGGGCGCGAGCACATGAGCCCCGAACTGCAGGCGCTCTGCTTCCTGGCCGGCGCCAACTCGATCTTCGTCGGTGGCCGGTTGCTGACCACCAACAATCCCGAAAAGACCGTCGACGAGGCCCTCCTCGCCGACCTGAAGATGCGGCCGATGACGGCGCGGGCGGCCCTGGATCAACCTTGGCAGGGAGAACCTGAATGCGCTGGGTCATGCGCTCCAAGCTTCACAACGCAACCGTAACCGAGGCGAACCTCGCCTACGTGGGTTCCATCACCATTGATCCGGAGCTCCTGGACAAAGTCGGGCTCTGGGCCGGTGAGCGGGTTCTTGTGGTCTCCAACACCTCGGGGGCCAGGCTGGAGACCTATGTCATCGTCGGCCGGCCCGGATCCGGCGAGATCTGCATGAATGGAGCCGCCGCGCACCTCATCGGCGAGGGCGAGGAGATCATCGTCATGGGCTTTGAATTGACAGACGCGCCGATCGCGCCTCGCGCGGCCCTTGTGGACCGCCAGAACCGGTTCGTGCGCTACCTGACGGAAACCCCGGCGACCACGATCGCCACGCCGCTCGTCGCTCCGACATAAGCCCTGCGGCGCCCGCCCGCCGCGAGGCGCGGACTCAGCCGCCAGGACGCGGAAGCGCGCCCTTCAGCTCCGGTCCCGTCGCGTCGCGGCGCCGGTAGAGCGCGCGCAATATATCGGCCGCCCAGGTCTCGTCTGCGCCGCGAGCTGCGGCGAACACCGGGGCGCCCAGGGCGTGACGCGTGGTGAGGTCGACGGTCTCGTCGAAATCCGGCGCTTCCGGGAGGCCGCTCTGGCTGACGATTACACAAGCCACCTCCAGCCCCCGCGACCTGATCACCTCGATCGCGGTCAAGGTGTGGCTGATCGCGCCAAGGTAGGACCCGCCGACGAGAACCACGGGAAGCCCGAGCGCCATCATGAGGTCGAGGCCGGTCGCCGCCTCGGCCAGCGGCGACATGAGCCCCCCGACGCCTTCGACCAGTCGCAGGTCGGCCCCGCCGGCCAGCCCGGTTCGACAGAAGGCCACCACCGGGCCCAGCGGCAGCGCGCGGCCCTCGCGCGCGGCGGCAGCGGGCGGCGCCAGCGGCGCGGCGTAGCGCCATGGCGACATCGCCTCCAACGCCGCCTGGGTGCGTTCGCGGCCGAGGGCGTCGAGCAGGCGGCCTGGATCGCTGTCGCGCCACGCCGCGGGGTCGAACCCGCTCACTACAGGCTTCAGCACGTCGGCCGAAAGGCCCTGCCCTTGCGCCGCACGCACCAACGCGCAGGCCACATGGGTCTTGCCCACATCCGTGTGGCTGCCGGCAACGAACAGCGCCGTGCCGGTCACTGTCCCAACCAGGGACGCAGTGCGGCGGACAGCCGGTCGACCTGGGCTGGCGTGTGGCCCGCGCAAAAGGCGAGGCGGAGCCGTGCGGAGCCCGCCGGCACCGTAGGCGGCCGGATCGCTACCGCCAGCAGGCCTTGCGTCTCGAGGTCGGCGGCCGCGGCCATCGCCGTCCTGGCGTCGCCAAGGATGATCGGCACGACGGCGCTCATGGCCTCTGGAAGTCCAAGCGCGCTTGTCAGCCGCCGCGCCAGGACGAGGGGTGCGGCCACCCGCTCCGGCTCCGCGGCGATGATGTCCAGCGCCGCAATCGCCGCCGCCGCGTTGGCCGGCGGTAGTCCGGTCGAGTACACAATCGTCCGCGTGCGGGTCTTGATCAGGTCGATGACCGACTGGCTTGCGCAGACATAGGCGCCATATCCCCCAACGGCCTTGGACAGGGTCCCCATGGCCAGGTCCACCTGCGCGTCCGGAAAGAGGCTCGCGGACCCGGCTCCGCCCCCGACCACGCCGAGACCGTGCGCGTCGTCGACGAGCAGCCAGGCGTCGTGCTCGCGCGCCAGCCGGCTGATCTCGTCCAGCGGGGCCAGGTCGCCGTCCATGGAGAAGACCCCGTCCGTTGCGACCAGCACGCGCCGGACATTGCCCCGATGCTCCGCCAGCTTGGCCGCGAGGTCTGCGGTGTCATTGTGCCGGAACGCCAGCGTCGCAGCGCCGGAGAGCTTGGCGCCGGACCAGATGCAGGCGTGCGCCAGCTCGTCCGCCAGGACCAGGTCCCCCGGGCCCACGAAGGTGGGGATGATGCCGGCGTTGGCCAGGTAGCCCGAACCGAAAACGCAGGCCGCCGGCTTGCCCTTGAGCGCCGCCAGCCGCGCCTCTAGCTCCGAGAAGAGGGGATGGTCGCCGGTAATCAGACGGGAAGCCCCCGCCCCGACGCCATAGGCCGCGATGGCGCGGATGGCGGCGGCCTTCACGTCCGGATGGTGGCTGAGGCTGAGATAGTCGTTGCACGAGAAGGAGATCAGGTGCTGTCCCCCTCGTTCGACGTGGACGCCGTCAAGGCGGTGCGTCGGCCGCAGCGTGCGGCGCAGGCCCTGGGCGTCCAGGTCGGCGAGCTTGGCTTCCGCAAAGTTGGTCAGGGTATCCGCCATGGGTGTTCATATGCCCCGACGCCCCGGGGTTCGCTAGGCGCCCTTAGGGAAGGATCGATAGAGGATCGCCATGACCGTTTCGCCAGATTGGTATCGCGCCGGGGCGCCGCACGTCTGGCGGCCCTATTGCCAGATGAAGACCGCCCCACCGCCGCTGGCTGTGGCGCGCACGGAGGGCGCTCGCATCTTCCTGGAAGACGGCCGCGCGCTCATCGACGGCATCGCCTCGTGGTGGACGGCCTGCCACGGCTACAACCATCCCCACATCCGCGCCGCGGTGCAGGCGCAGCTCGAGCGCATGCCGCATCTGATGTTCGGGGGCCTGGCGCACGAACCCGCCTACCGGCTCGCGGCGCGGCTGGCGCGGCTGTTGCCGGGGGACCTGGACCACGTGTTCTTCGCCGAGTCCGGGTCGGTCTCGGTGGAGATCGCCATGAAGATGGCGCTGCAGTACTGGATCAACGGCGGGATTACGGGGCGCACGAAGTTCCTGGCCTTCGCCGGCGGGTACCACGGCGACACCCTGGCGACGATGACGGTCTGCGATCCCGAGGAGGGCATGCACAGCCTGTTCGCGGGCGCCATGCCGGCCCAGCACATCGGCGTCCTGCCCACTGACGAGGCTTCGGAAGCGGCGCTGTCGGCGCTGCTGGACCGGGTAGGCCACGAGACGGCGGCCATTCTGGTGGAGCCGCGGGTCCAGGGCGCGGGCGGGATGCTGTTCCACGACGACGAGACGCTTCGGCGGCTGCGGCGGCTGGCCGACGCCCACGGGGTGCTGCTGATCTTCGACGAGATCTTCGTGGGGTTCGGGAGAACCGGAGACCTGTTCGCCTGCGAGGGCGCAGGCGTGGTCCCCGACATCGTCACCTTGTCGAAGGCGCTGACCGGCGGGACACTGCCGCTGTCGGCGGCGGTCGCGAGCCGGCGCGTGTTTGAGGGCTTCTGGAGCGACGATCCGGGCGCCGCCCTGATGCACGGGCCGACCTATATGGGCAATCCGCTGGCCTGCGCGGCGGCGAATGCGTCCCTCGACCTCTTCGAGACCGGCGCCTGGAGAGACGATGTCGCCCGGATCGAAGCCGGCCTGCGACGGGGTCTCGAACCTTGCCGGAGCGCCCCGGGGGTCATCGACGTGCGCGTGCGGGGCGCGATCGGGGTTGTGGAGTTCGCAAGCGCCGTCGACGTCGGCGACCTATGCCAACGGTTCGTCGAGGAGGGCTGCTGGATCCGGCCGATGGGCCGCGTCGTCTACCTGACGCCCCCGTTCGTGACCTCCGATGGCGAGCTGGCGGCGCTCACGAGCGCGATCCGCAAGGTGGTCCGCGCCACCCCCGTCGCCGATTAGGTGGGCGCGGGCATCACGAGAGTGCAGCCGACAGGCGGAATTGCCGACTCCGCATGATTCATAACAGTAAACTGTTTCCGGCATTCCCGATATCGCGCCCTGCCCGCCGCCCCGCGCGAAGCCCGACGAGAGCTCCGATTTCCTGCATAGATTGACGACCACTTTCCCCTATAGTGGGGTGACTTTGGAGTGGCCGAAGGCCGACCACAGGACAAAGAAGATCAAGCGGGCCGCGCGACTCTGTGAGTCTCATTAAAATTACTCTATGGCGACCAGACTGCGCGCCCGCCAAGGCGCTTCTGGCGTCACAGCGCGGCGCGGCGCGGAAATCTGAGGGGAAACGAACGTGAGGGTGTACGACTATGTGATCGTGGGGGCCGGGTCCGCCGGTTGCGTGCTGGCGAACCGCCTTTCCGCAGACCCTTCCGTAACGGTGCTACTCTTGGAGGCCGGCCCCGCGGACCGCGATCCGTGGGTGCATATGCCGGCCGGGCTCGGGCGCCTGATGAAGCGGGGCCACCTCGACTGGCGCTATCACACGGCGCCGCAGCCTCACCTCAACGGTCGCGAGATCTACTGCCCGCGCGGCAAGGTGCTTGGCGGCAGCAGCTCCATAAACGGCATGATCGCCGTGCGCGGCTTTCCCACCGACTACGATCTTTGGCGCCAGCTCGGCATGGGCGGCTGGTCCTATGAGGGGGTGCTGCCCTACTTCAAGCGCCTCGAGACCTACACTCCGCGCGAGGGCGGGCCGCACGGGACGGACGGACCCGTGAAGATCACCCGGTTGAAGCCGCGCACGCCCCTCGCTGCGGCCTGGATGGCGGCCGCCCAGGAGGCTGGGCACCCTTACAACGATGACTTCGCGGGACCGGACGCCGAAGGCGTGGGCGAGTACGACTGCACCGTGTTCGAGGGGCGGCGTCAGAGCGCCGCAGCCTGCTTCCTTGCGCCGGTCTCGGGCCGGCCGAACCTCACGATCCTTACCGGGGCGACGGTGACCAAGGTGCTGATCGAGGCCGGAACCGCCGTCGGGGTCGCCTATCGCCGCAATGGCAAGGATGAGACCGCGCCAGCGTCACAAGTGCTGCTGTCCGGCGGCGCGATCAACTCGCCGCAAATCCTGATGCTGTCTGGGGTCGGCGACCCCGACCATCTTTCGGAACACGGCCTGGCGACGTCGGTCGCCCTGCGCGGCGTCGGGCGCAACCTGCACGACCACCTGTTGGCGGCGGTGAAGGTCACCTCACCGCTGCCCGTTTCCTACCTCAAACATCGAAAGCCGCAGGGGATGATGCTGGCCGGCCTCCAGTACCTTCTGCATGGCACGGGCGTGGCCGCCGAGGCCCCACCGGCGACAGCGGGGTTCCTGAAGACCGACCCCAGCCTCGACGTCCCGGACGTGCAGTTCCACTTCGTGCCTCTGATCTACAGCGATAGCGGTCGCAAGATGCTCGACGAGCACGGCTCCCAGGCGATGTGCAATGTCTGCCGCCCCCTGAGCCGCGGAACAGTGACCCTTCGTTCCGCCGATCCCTATGCCGCCCCGTTGATCGATCCGAACTACTTCTCCGACCCATACGACCGGCGCACGCTGATCGCGGGCCTGCGCCTGGCGCGCGAGATCCTGGGCCAGCCGGCGTTCCGCCCCTACTACGCCGCGGAGAAGTCGCCTGGTCCGGAGGCGACAAGCGACGCGGCGCTCGAAGCCCACATCCGCGCTCACGGGGAGTCCATCTATCACCACGTCGGCTCTTGTAAGATGGGCACGGATGAACTGGCGGTCGTGGACGAGCAGCTCCGCGTCTACGGCGTGAACGGACTACGCGTGGTGGACGCCTCGATCATGCCGCAGGTCGTCAGCGGCAATACGAACCTCTGCACCATGATGATCGCCGAGAAGGCCGCCGACATGATTCTCGGGGTGGCGGCGTAGCGGATCGCTGACGTGGGTCAGGCTCCTAGCGCGACCTTCCTTTCGTCCAGGCCAGGGGCAGTCGCTGCACATCGAAGACGCCCTGCGCCCTTGTCACTGCGCGATCCCCTGGAGCGATCTCGAAAGGCGACGCCCGCATCCACTCTTCCAGGGTTATTCGTAATTCCCGCCGGGCCAAGGGAGCTCCCAGACAGATGTGGTTTCCTGATGCGAACGCCAGGTGCCGCACATTCTTCCGCCGAAGGTCGACTTTGGCCGCGTTATCAAACGCTTCGGGATCTCGGCCCGCGAGGGCCGCCGCCAGTAGCACTCGGTCGCCCTTCTTCATAGTGACGCCATGGAACTCGATATCTTCGGCGACCACGCGAGGCGAGGATACGACCGAGTAAGCGCGCAGAAACTCCTCGATCGCGCCTGGGATGAGTTCGGGTTCAGCGCGAAGGAGCGCCTGATCTTCGGGGTTCTCGGCCAGGTGCTTGAAGATGAACGTCATGGTTGCCGCGACCGTGTCGAGTCCTCCGAAGAACAGGAGGAAACTCATGGCGAAGATCTCATCGTCAGTGACAGGGCGCTCGCCGACTTTCGCACGGATGATGTCGCTCAGCAGATCGTCGCCGAGGTTGGCCTTCCGCTCCGGGATGACCGCCTCGAGATACGATGTGATCTTGCGCGCGCCGTCCGCCACCACCTCCAGGCTGTCCCCGTGGAGCAGTTGCTCTTCCCAGGCGACGAACTCCTGCAGCCGCTCCTTCGGCAGACCCATGAGATCCAAAAATATCTGCACGGGGTAAGGCCGGCCATAGGCGGTCTCGAACTCGAAGGTATCTTGATCAGCCAGTGAGCTGAGCATCTCGCGCGCTCGCGCCCGTAGGCTGTCTTCCATCGCGTTGAGCACCGCCGGGGTGAAACGGCCGGCAATGGCGCTTCGGTACAGCCGATGAGCCGGCGGATCGATTTCGACGGGAATGAGGTCGAAGTCTTTGCCCAGCAGTCGGAGAAACCCCGTCGCGTTGCGGCTCGAGAAAATTTCAGGCGAGCCATAGGCTTCTCGAATGTAGTCGGCGGCGGCGATCACCCACCCCGGCTTCGCCCGCGCCCGCCGCGAGTAGAAAACATTCGGCAGATCATGGATTCTTGCATTGGCCGAGAACGGGCACCGATCCACCCCCGGCTGGTCTGAAAAGGCGTAGTCGATCACCAGGTCGGGCGGCACATGGTCCGGAGCGGGCGCGAGGGGCGATCCTGACATGGCACAACTCTGGGCATAGACCGCGGACGGTCGCGAAAGGATTGAGCAATGGCTTTATATGTCAGTCTCGAAGGCGAGGAACAGGACATCACGGAGATGATGCTCTTCCTCACGTCCTCGAAGGCTCGTTTCATCGCCGGCGAAACGTTCCGGGTGAGCTGGGGCTTCACCACCCAGATCTGAGATCGGCGCTAGCGGGGCGTCTCTTTCCCGCTCGCTCGGAGCTAAGGCCGGATGAGCCGGCGTCTGTTCGCACGCACGCGTCGGCGGGCGTGGGTCAGCGCGTGCTGAGTGGCCACCAGAGGGTTGAGGCTGAGCCCGCCAGTCATCGCCCTCACCTGCAGTTCGATCATGGCGTCGACCTTCTCCTCGACCATCCGACGCAGCTCGGCTTCGCCGGCTCGCCCTCGGGCGATTTGCAACGATCTGAGCGCGATGGCCGTCGCGGACTCCCAGGCCAGCGCCACAGTCACTTGGCCCAGCCTCAGCCACGGTTCCCGTTCATGCGTCATCGCCAGTCTCCATCTCGGAAGGACGGCGCCCGCTCTACCGACGGGCGCCATGTCGCTAGCGCATCCGATTCATGGACTGGCGCGCGATTGCAGCCAGATTGGGGAAGGCCCTGGCGCGCTCAGCGGCATGGGACGACGCCGCGGTGCCGCGGACTACACGCCCCTTGATGCCGTGGAAGATCGCGGCGAGCCGAAAGAAATTGAACGCGACGTAGAAGTCGTACCCCGGGATGGATTTGCGTCCTGTGCGCTCGCAGTAGGCCGCCACATAGTCGGCCTCGGTCGGGATCCCGAGCGCGGAGAGGTCCGCGCCCTTCAGGCCCGCGACGATGTCGGGCGGCATCCGGTACATCATCGCGTGATAAGCAAAATCCGCGAGCGGGTGACCGAGCGTCGACAACTCCCAGTCGAGCACCGCGAGAATACGGGGCTCGGTGGGATGAAAGATGAGGTTGTCACAGCGGTAGTCGCCGTGAACGACGGTCGTTTCGTCTTCGCTGGGAATATTCTCTCGCAGCCAGTCAATGACGGTGTCCATATCGTCGTTACGCCCGGCGTCTGGATCCTCGAGATACTGTCGAGACCAGCGCGCGATCTGGCGAGCGAAGTAGTTCCCTGGCTTGCCGAACGCCGCCAAGCCGGCGGCGTGATAGTCCAGCCCATGCAGCTGAGCGATCGTGGCGTTCATCGCGTCGAAATAGCGGCCGCGCTCGCCCCGGACGACGGACGGGAAGGTCGCATCCCAGAAGACGCGGCCCTCGAGATGCTCCATGACATAAAACCATGTGCCGATGACCGAGGCGTCGCTGCAGAGCCCATACACCTGGGCGACCGGAAATCCCGAGCGTCCCAGCGCCGTCAGGGCCTCCACCTCCCGCTCGATGGCGTGCGCCCCCTTCACGAGTTCACCCGGCGGCTTTCGGCGCAGGACATAGGTTCGCGTGGGAGTGCTCAGCTTGTAGGTCGGGTTCGATTGACCGCCGTTAAACTGCTGGACCGCCAACGGCCCCGCATAGCCGGGAACATGCTCCGCCATCCAACGAGCCAGCCGTTCCTGGTCGAAGCCATGCCCTGCCTTCACCGGACCTGCGCCCTGGTTGGCGGCCTCGGACGCGCTCACGCCGACAGGGCCTTCTGGTCTCGCTTGATCTTCTTTGCGAGCGACCATTTGTGAACCTCTGTCGGTCCGTCGTAAATTCGGAACGCGCGCACCTCGCGGAACACCTGCTCGACGATCGTGTCGCTGGACACTCCGGTCGCCCCCATGACCTGCACACAACGATCCGCCACCCGATAGAGCGCTTCCGAGACCGCAACTTTGGTCATGGAACTCTCCGCGGTGCCCAGCGCGCCGGTGTCGAGCACCCCTGCACACCAGTCGATCATCAGCTCGGCCTGTTTGAGGTCGATCAGATTGTCTGCGAGCTGAAACCCGACGCCTTCATGATCGATCAGAGGCTTGCCGAAGGCCTGGCGACGGCAAGCGTAGTCGGTGGCGATCTCATTGGCCCGCACGCAGGCTCCGAGCCAGCGCATGCAGTGCGATAGGCGGGCGGGGGATAGCCGGATCTGCGCGAGCTTGAATCCCTCGCCGCTAGCCCCAAGCATCTGGTCGGACGGAACCCGGAGGTTGTCGATGGCTACGGTGGCGTGGCCGCCGGGCATGGAACTGTCGATCGTGTTGGGGACGCGCTCAATTCGGATGGCGGGGTCGGGAAGGTCGACCAGAAACATGCACGCGCCATCGTCGGACCGCGCCATGATGATGCCGACGCTGGCGCCCTGCGCGCCGGTGATAAAGGCTTTGCGGCCATTCACGACCCAATGGTTCCCGTCCAGGCGGCAGGTGGTCTGCATCATGGACGGATCCGAACCTGAGCCGCCCTCCGCCGCAGGCTCCGTCATGAAGAAGGCCGAACGCGCCTGGCCGGAGACGAGCCGGCTCAGGAACCGGCTCTTCAGGTGCGCCGACGCCGCTCGCCCGATTAGGTACATATTGCCCTCGTCCGGAGCGGCGGTGTTGCAGGCCAGCGGGCCCAGAGGCGAAAGCCCCGAGCGCGTAAGGATGATCGCCGTTTCCCGCTGCGAGAGATGGGTTCCATCGTCCAGGATGTGGGGCGTCAAGACCCCAGCAGCGCGGGCCCGATCACGCAGGTCGCGGACGAGTTCGTCTGTCGGGCAGCCATGGTGATCGCGGCGCTCATCACTCTCGAAGGGGACAACCACATCACGGACGAAGCGTTCGACCCGGTCCGCGATATTCAGGGCCAAGCTGCTCGGCATTTCGCTCATCTCGTTCCTCAGTCTACCGGGTTTCTGATCCGGCTTTGGCCGCGATCACCCTTGAACGCGGGCTCCGCCCGCACGGCTAAACGGTGCTTATGCAGGGGGCCCGATTGGCCCAGCCCGTCAATTTCGTTGACCCCGATGTCGCGTTCGCCCGAGTCCACGGCCCGGCTCAGCGTCACGGGCGCGGCGTGGACGAGATGGTCGCCACTATGGCGCGGAGGGCGGCGACGAACGCCAACGGCTGATCCAGCATCACCTGATGACCGCAGCCGGGGATGTCGATCCAGCGGGCATGCTTCGGAAGCCGTTCGGACAGCCACGCCTTGCCCGACGGGGTCAGGACCTCAGAGTCTTCCCCTCGGATGACCCACAGGGGGCAGCCGACCTCGACGCGAAGCGGCGGCGGCGGCAGGCGGATCAGCGCTCGCCGGAGCGCAGGATCGAGCTTCCAGCGGATGCCACAGACCTCCCCTGTGGGGCCGCGATCGGCCGTCACAGAAGTCTCGGCGAGGAAGTCCATCACGTAGGCCGGCGCACAATGCGCGGCGGGCGAGGTCCGGAACCGACGCTGGGCCTCCTCCAGGCTGGCCGGCGCGCGGGCTGCGGCGCCGGGGCGCGTGGATCTCGCGGGCCGGTAGGCCATCGGCGGATCAACGAGGACCAGGCCTGAGAAGCGGTGCGAGGACATCGCGGCGACCTGCAGCGCAGGACTGGCGCCAAGCGAGTGGGCGACGAGGATCGGCGGCTGGCCGTCGTGGAGCAGGCCGCCGGTCTCCACCCCGCCGAGGATTTCCGCGGCGAACGTCTCGAAGTCATACGTCTCGCGCCAGTCGGACTCCCCCATCCCGGAGAGCGAGATGGCGGCAATGCGGTGGTCGTTTTCAAACAGCGGCGCGATGAACCGCCACCAGTCAGCGTGCGCCCCCATCCCGTGCACGAACATGAGCCCGGGGGCCTTGTCCGCGCCCCAGGTCAGGAGCTCGACGTCGGCGCCCCGGACGCTGAATCGCGACCGCATCGGCTCGATCGCCAGGGCGTTCACGAACCAGCCTGGGGCCGCGGCGGCGGTGGAGCTCAACTGTTTGAATCCGGCGGGTCCATTCTGTGTTGGCATCGAATAGATTATATTGAATTGGCGCGTCAATGCCTGCGGCCACGCTCCTTGCGATACCCGGGGGGAGACGCCGCATCGCCGGACCCTCGCCTGAGGCTGGGGGCGTCACGCGCATCCTGCTTTCCCCTAGCGCCGGTCTTGACCGTCAGCGGGAGTCCGCGGCGCTGCCAGACGCGATCAAAGAACAATCTCTATTGAATGCGCACGAGCCCGCAGTATGCTTGCGACGGCGGTTGTCTCCGGGGAGCCTGATGGACCTACTACCTACCAGCGAACAGCAGCAGATCATCGATAGCGCCGTGACCTATCTCGGTGACCGCTTGCCGCTCCAGCGACTGAAGAGCCTGCTGCCGCGGCCTGAAGTCCTATCGCACCAGGGCTGGCAAGAGCTCGCCGGCCTGGGCTGGTTCGGACTGGGACTGGACGCCGCCGCCGGCGGGGTTGGCGCCGGCCCGAGCGAGGAAATACTGCTATTCCGGGAGCTCGGACGGGTCGTCGCCCCGCCGCGAATTCTGTTCACGGCGGTGGCCGCCCTGGCGGCCGCGGCGGCCGGAGAGACCGCGCTCGCCGAGCGCATCGCATCGGGCGGAACGCTGATCGCCCTCGCCGTCCGCGAGGATCATGAGACTGGCGGCGGCGTCGTTGGGCGGCGGCGCCTCTACGAGGCCGAGGGCGCCCAGGCGGCGCTCCTGGTGGACGGCGACCAGATCCGGCTGCTCGATCTTGCGGGCCGCGACCTGGGCCTACGGCCCTGCTTCGACACCTCGATCAGCATGAGCCTGGCCGACCTGTCCGACGCGCCGGCGCTGTGCGACGTGACGGACGGACGCATCGCACTGCGGGCCGACCTCCTCCTGGCGGCCTATCAGGTCGGCATCGCGGAGAAGGCCCTTGAGATGATCGTGAGCTACGCCAAGGTGCGCGAGACCTTCGGACGGCCCATCGGCGCCTATCAGGCGGTTCGCCACCCTTGCGCCGAGATGGCCGCGCGGGGCGAGGAGGCGCGGGCCCTCACCTTCCTCGCCAGCGTTGCGTTGGCGGACGCCGCGCCGGACGCCGCGCTGCAGGTGTCCGCGGCGCGCGTGCTCGCCGAAGAAGCGGCCCTGAAGAACGCGGACGACAACATCCAACTCCACGGGGGGATCGGGGTCACTGAGGAGTTCGACGCCCACCACCTCATCAAGCGCGCCACGGTCGCCCGGCAATGGTTTGGCGACCGCAGGTCACATCTGGTCCGCGTCCTGGGGACGCGCTTCAACATCGACGCCGCATAATGAACCTTCTTGAAACCGATGACGAAAAGGCGTTCCGCGCCTCGGCGCGGGCCTGGCTCTCCACAAATGCGCCCGAGGGGGAGCGGCCCACCGACACGGCAGGCGCCTTGGCCTACGACAAGGCTTGGCAGTTGCGCCTCTATGAGGGCGGCTGGGCTGGGGTGAACTGGCCCAAGGAGTATGGCGGTCGTGGCCTCTCCGGGTTCCAGTACATGATCTGGGTTCAGGAGTGCGTCCGGGCGGGCGCGCCGATCACAGGCGGATCGAACTTCACCGGCCAATTCCACGCCGGGCCGACGTTGATCGTGCGTGGCAATGAGGACCAGAAGCGCGAGCATCTTCCCAAGATCCTGAAGGGGGAAGCGATGTGGTGCCAGGGCTTCTCCGAGCCTGGCGCCGGCACCGACCTGGCGAACCTGCGGACCCGCGGCGAGATCGACGGCGACCATATCGTGGTCAACGGACACAAGACCTGGACAAGCAACGGGCACTTCGCCGACTTGCAGGAATTGCTGGTCCGCACGGATCCAAACTCCACGCGCCACCATGGGCTGACCTGGCTCATATGCGATATGCATTCGCCCGGGATCGAAGTGCGGCCGATCCGAACCATGGGGGGTGAGGCTCACGTCAACGACACCTTCTATGACAACGTCCGGATTCCCATCGCCAACGTGGTGGGCGAGATCGGCCAGGGCTGGTCGGTGGCCATGTCCACATTCGCGTTCGAACGCGGCATCGGCTTCATCGGCGACCAGATCGAGCTCATCAACATGGTCGAAGAACTGATCGACATCGCCGGCCATGTCCGCCTGCCCAGCGGCAAACCCGCGATCGAGGATGACGGCGTCGCCCAGCGCCTGGCGGACCTGAAGTGTGAGGCGCTGGCCCTGCGCGCCCTGACGATCTCAGGTCTCGCTTACATCGAGCGGCACGGTCAGCCGGGGCCGGAAGGCTCCATGATGAAGCTGCTCCTGACCACCGCCTACAAGAAGCTCCATCAGGTGGCGAGCGATATCCTGGGACCAGGGTTCCTCGACTACCCCGAGGGCGCGCGCACCGCGAACCCGTGGGCCTATCGCTACTTCCGAAGCTGGGTGCTCACCATTTCCGCCGGCCCGAACGAGATCCACCGCGACATCATCGCAGACCGGATCCTCGGCCTGCCCCGGGCTCGATAGGTCGCGGATGACACAAGCGCCGAAGAGCCTTGCCGGACGAACGCTTTTCATCACGGGGGCGAGCCGCGGCATCGGGCTGGCGATCGCCAAACGTGCGGCGCGGGACGGCGCCAACATCGCGATCGCGGCAAAAACCGATACGCCCCACCCGAAGCTGGGCGGCACGATCCATACGGCCGCAGCCGAGATCGAGGCGGCCGGCGGCCGCGCTTTGCCCCTGGTCGTCGACGTTCGGGACGAGAACGCGGTGCGCAACGCGGTCGCGGCCACGGTCGAGGCGTTCGGTGGCATCGATGTCTGCGTGAACAACGCCAGCGCGATCAGTCTGACGGGGACCCTGGCCACTGAGATCAAACGCTTCGACCTGATGCATCAGATCAATGTGCGGGGCGCCTTCCTGGCCAGCCAAGCCTGCCTCCCGCACCTCATGCAGTCGGACAACCCGCACATCCTGACGCTATCGCCGCCCTTAAATCTTCGGCCCGACTGGTTTGGCGCCCACGTGGCCTACACGGCGTCGAAATTCGGCATGTCGATGCTCATGCTGGGAATGGCCGAAGAATTTCGGACGGCAGGCGTCGCCTGCAACTGTCTCTGGCCGATTTCGACGATCGGCACGGCAGCCATCCGTCTCACGCAAGGGGAGGCCGGGCTCGCCAACAGCCGGGGCCCGGACATCATGGCGGACGCGGCCCACGCCATCCTCACGCAACCGTCTCGCGAGGCCACAGGCCAGTTCTTCCTCGATGAATTCGTGCTCCGTGACGCCGGCGTCGCCGACTTTTCGCCCTATGAGATCACACCTGGGAGCCTCCTCAAGCCCGACCTCTTCGTGAGCGAGGACGAGTTGGCTCAGAGCGCTTCGACATTCGGAACCCGGGCCCCCCTACCGGACCGGCATGCCCCATAAGAGATATCTTAAATCTGCGATCGCATAGGCGGCCGGATGCGTGACGCTACCGACCGTCGGCGGACGCCAGCTCAGCTTAGAGGGCATGGAGGTTGATGTTCCCCGCGGCCGCCTCGCTCTCGCACCCCCAGGCGCGGCGCGGCGTCAATTCGACGGCTACTCGTACGCGTCCAAATCAAATTTCAGTCTTCAAAAAATTCGTAGGGACGAAATATGAATAGATCAGCCAAGGTCAAAAAATTTGGCGACTACAGTGGTCAACCGATCTGCGGCTTCTTTGAGGAGACGCTGGAATCTGGCTTCCCAAAAACGCAGATATTCGGACTCGATATTGATTGCGTTGTCCCCAATACACTTCTCTACGATGAGGATGGCAAGGTTTGGCTGATTTACCGGTTCACCGACTACAAGGCGAGTATGGGGCTGAACCTGTCCACCAACGCCGAGGGACGCAAGCTGAGCCAGCCGCATCCTCAGGCCTCGAAGGCGTTTGCCGGCTTGATCGGACATCGGATCGAGGGTGACGCCCACATCATCGAGCCGCTCGCGCCAGCGAAGACCGGTTTTTACTACAAGCGAACCCTTGAAGGCATCGAGTGGCGCGAGGGCGACTGGCTGTCCCTGACGGGCGTCCGGATGTGCCCGGCCAAGAGCTGGTTTGCATTCGACGAGATGGGCGGCTGGGGGTTCAGCTCCTTCGTGAGCCGCGTCAGCGGCACGCTCTTCGGTCGCAAGGTCAATGGCTTCTCGGAGTTCGCCACCCAGTTCATGCCGCACGGGGAGAGTCTGATCGCCCACTATCGGCAGAAGGTCGCGTCGTGGATGATCATGTGCAACGAGTACGACAACGGCGAGTACGACTTCTGCCATCTCGGCGTGCTGGCGGACGGAGGCAGGTTTGGACTGGTCGCCGATGAGAAGGGGCCGATCAGGGCGACGACGAACGTCGAGTTCGAAGCCTATGTCGACGCCAACGGATTTCCAGACAAACTGATCTACCGGGTCGATGGCGAGCCGTGGATCTGGAAGGCTAGCGAGAATTCCGACGTCGGCACGCTTGAGCATCCGACCTCGCGGGATCGGATCGGCGTCGCCCAGAAACAAGGCGATACGCGTACGCCGCGTTACACCTATGCTTGGGTGAACTTCTACAACGATGACCGGCTGAAGCCGTACATCAAATAGCCGCAAGCCGGGAGGATGGGACGAGGGCGCGTGGCCCCGATGCCTTCGCCCGCGCCGCAAGCTCGCGCGCGTTTCCCAGCGGCAGATTGTTCGCTCCGCCCCGGGACGTCGCGGGCGCGCTGAGCGACGGCCGCGCCGCCAAGCGCCCTTACCGCGGTTCCATTGAGTTTATCTAATCTGTTAGAATGAGCCCAAATCGACCGGTCGAGGCCACCATCTAGCTGAATTCCGACATCGCATTAAAGACGGAGACCCTCATGACCTTGCCCTTTTCCGCGCCTGCAGGGCTTTACATCGGCGGCCGGTGGGAAGCGCCCCAGGGCGCGCGGTTTGAAGACGTCATCAACCCGGCCACCGAGGGCGTCATCGGCCGGGCGCCTGTCGGATCGGTCGCGGAAGCCGAGGCGGCGATCGCGGCGGCGCGGCAGGCCTTCGATAGCGGAGCTTGGGCGACGCTGCCGGCCAAGGGACGGCAGGCGTTTCTGACGCGCTTCCTCGACGCGATCGACGCGCGGAAGGAAACCATCATCGCGCTCACGATCGCCGAAGCGGGCGCCACCGCGGGGCAAGCGCGCGGCATGTATTTTCTTCTGCCCATGAAGCACGCCCGCACCACCGTGGATCTGATGACCCGCGATCCCGTGACCGCCTACAGCCCCGACATGACGCCTCAGGCCGACGGGTCCACGGTCCTGGGGGTGTCGCTCGGCGTGCGTGAGCCCGTCGGCGTTGTCGGCGCCATCACCGCCTACAACGCGCCCTTTTTTCTGAACCTCGCCAAGGTCATCCCCGCGCTGGCCACAGGGTGCACGATCGTCCTGAAGCCTTCGCCGTTCACGCCGCTTGCGGCGCTGATCCTCGGCGAAATCGCCGATGAGGTCGGCCTGCCCAAGGGCGTCCTCAACATCATCAACGGCGGCGCGGAGGTGGGCGAGGCCCTCACCACGGATCCGCGGGTCGACCTCATCACCTTCACCGGCTCCGATCGCGTGGGCTCGCTCATCCAAGCTCAGGCCGCGCGCACCTTGAAGCGAGTCGTCATGGAACTCGGCGGCAAGTCGGCGATGATCGTCAGGCCTGACGCCGACCTGGATGTGGCGGCGCGCGTCGGGGTCAGCCAGTTCACCGTACACTGTGGTCAGGGCTGCTCGCTCACCACCCGCCAGATCGTGCACAACTCGGTGCGAGCCGAGTATGTCGCCCGCCTCGCGGCCTTGATCAAGGGCCTCAAGGTTGGAGATCCCGCGGACCCTTCGACCGGCATGGGCCCCCTCATTCGCGAGGTCGCGCGCCAGCGGACCGAGGCCTACGTGCAGGCCGCGCAGGACGAGGGCGCGACACTGGTGGCTGGCGGACATCGGCCGGAGGGCCTCAAGAAGGGCTACTTCTACGCGCCGACGCTCTTCGACAATGTCCGCAACGACCATCGGGTCGCGCGGGAGGAGATCTTCGGACCTGTCGGTGTGGTTATCGGCTATGACGATGACGAGGACGCCATCGTGATCGCCAACGAAAGCGACTACGGCCTGGGCGGCGGCATCTTCTCGCGAGACGCCGGCAAGGCCTATCAGATGGCCCTGCGGGTTCGAACCGGCAGTATCTCGATCAACGGTGGCTCCGGGACGATGTCGAGCCATGCGCCCTTCGGCGGCGTGAAGCGCTCCGGACATGGACGCGAGTATGGCCTCGATGGCTTGAATGAATTCACCTACGTAAAGACGATCGCCTTTCACGCAGGCTGACCCGTGGCTTCAGGCCGTCGCCGCCGCCCAGGATCACCGGCGGCGATGGGCTTCACGCCCTCATGATGTCGCTGAGGATCAGCACCCGATGAGCCCGCCAGGGCGCATCGTCGAGCGCCGCCTCGGCATATGGCGGTCGCCGCCGCTACTTCGAGGGATTCTTCGAGAGTCGCGCGCTCTTCGTGGTCGTCGAGATATTCGACAGGACACTCCAGGGATAGCCCATCGCGATGGCGCTCAGCTTGTCCAAACGCTGCAACTGCTCTTCGGATAAGGCGACTTCGGCGGCCCCCAGGTTGTCACGCAACTGGTCGAGGGTGCGGACGCCCACGATCGGGACATAACTTTCGTGCTGCGCCTTCACCCAGGCAATTGCGACTTGGGAGGATGTCGCGCCGAGCTCGCCGGCGATATCCCGCACCTCAAGCGCGATCGATCGGACTCGTTCGTCGCGCGCGGTGCTGGCTAGCGGCCAATCCGGCCGATTGATCCGACCGCCTTCGGCGTCAGGATTCTCAAGATACTTGCCGCTGAGCACGCCCGCGCCGAGACAGCCAAACGCCACCACGCCGAGGCCGAGGGCCTGAGCCATGGGGAGCGCATCGCGCTCGGGCGTGCGTTCAAGGAGGCTGTAGGGCAGTTGCACGCCCGTGAAACTCGCCCAGCCCCGCAGCTCGGCGATGGCGTTGGATCGCGAGACCACCCAGGCGGGCGTGTCGGAGGCCCCGATGTGCAGGACCTTGCCCGAGGCGACGAGATACTCCAGCGCGCGCATGACCTCGTCGGACCGCGTCACCTGGTCCCAGGCGTGCATCCAGAGGAGGTCAATGTAATCGGTCTTCAGCCGCCGAAGGCTCTCCTCCACCGCCACCGTGAGGCTCTTGCGATGGTTCCCACCGGAATTTGGATCCGGCGCATACATGGGCAGGCTGTATTTGGTGGCGAGGACCAGCCGATCCCGCCTGCCCTGCATGAACTCACCGAGATAGCTCTCGCTCTGGGTCTCCTGGTAGCGGTTGGCGGTGTCGATGAAGTTGCCGCCGGACGCCACGTAGGCGTCGAACAGCGCACGGCTGGCCTCCAGACCGGCGCCCCAATCATAGGTGTCGCCGAACGTCATGGCCCCGAGGCAGAGCTCCGACACCTGCAGGCCGGAGGGGCCGAACATCACATGCTTCAAAAGATCCTCCTGGATTTCGCGCATTGGGCGAAAAGATAGCGCTGGGGCGCGCCACGGCGGCGTGAGCGGCGAAGGGCGACCGCCGCCTGGGTCGGCGCCGGCGAAGCCCACGGCGCCCACACGGCAGCTTTTGCGGGAAAGGTCACGGCCGGGTCGCCACGGCCTAGGCGGCCGCGGACGCGCGCGGCAACGATGCCCCCGCGGACCGCGCGGCGCAGTCGCGGATCCGGTCCGCCGCAAGATAGCCCAAGGCCATCGCCGGCGCGTTGGTATTGCCTGAAATCACGGCCGGGAGCACCGAAATGTCCGCGACGAAGAGACCCTCCACCCCGCGGACGCGAAGGGAGGTGTCTACGACAGAGGCGGCGTCAGCGCCCATCCGACACGTGCCGCTAATGTGCATGCCGGAACCGCTGAATCGGCGCCAGATGGAGAGGATGTCGTCGGCGTTGTCGATGTCGACGCCGGGAAACAGCTCGGTGGGCGCGAAGCGGGCAAGCGCCTCTGTCGCGGCGAGCCGCCGCACATAGCGCACCAGCCCGATCGCCGCCTGACGGTCCGTCTCATGCTCCAAAGCGTTGGTTACGATGCTGGGCGGTTCGTCCGCGGCCGCTGAGGTGATCTCCAGATAGCCCCGGCTTAAGGGCGTCGTTTGATAGCCGCCGATCGTCAGGCCAGGCAGGCGCTCCATGCGCATCGCCCCACCGGCCGCCGGATCGACGGTGACGGGATTGACGAGCAGGCGGACATCGGGCCGGTCGAGCGAGGGGTCGGTCTTGACGTAGCCGCCCACCTCGAACGCCGGGCGGCTCAAAGGCCCATCCCCCAGCAAGGTCTGGCGCACCGCATTCCGATAAAGGCGCCAGCCGCTGAATTGATGGTTCTCGCTGGCCGAGTTGACCCGAAAGCGCAGGAAGAGACACCGGTGATCCGATAGGTTTCGACCCACTTCCGGCGCATCCACCACCGACTTGATCCCATGTCGGGCCAGTAGCCGGGCGGGTCCAACGCCCGACAACTGCAGCAGCTTCGGCGTGTTGATGGCCCCTGCCGTCAGTACGACGCCGAGGTTGGCCGTGTAGGCGACTGGCCCGCGAGGTCCGCGGCCGACGACCCCCGTGGCCCGCCCGCCCTCGAAGGAAATTCTGTCGATCATGGTCCCGGTGACGACGGTGAGGTTCCCGCGGCCCCGAACGGGCTTGATGAAGGCGTGGGCCGCGCTTTGCCGGCGCCCCCGCCAGATGTTGCGCACGCTGTAGCCGACGCCCTCGCCCGCCTGCGCGTTCAGATCGGCGCGGATCGGAACGCCCAGCTCACGCGCGCCCTCGATCACGGCGTCGCAGAGGGGAAGCCGATAGGCATGCGCCGAGATCCGCAAGGGGCCGGACCCGCCGCGCGTTTCGTCCTCGCCGAACTCGTGCGACTCGATCGACCTGTAGGCCGACAGGAACGTGTTCCAGGTCCAGCCCGGCAAGCCCCAGTCATCGTAATCGCTCGGCTGGCCGCGCATATAAACGAGTCCGTTGATGGCGCTGGAGCCGCCGAGCGTCCGACCGCGGATGTGGAATTCCGGCTCGTTGGCGCCCCCACCCCGCTTGACCGGATAGAGCCAGCTGAACTTCGGGTCGCGCATGACCTTCGCGTACCCGCGCGGCATGCTGATGAAAATATTCCGGTCTTTCGGCCCGGTCTCGATGAGCAGGACGGACACCGTGGAGTCCTCGCTCAGGCGGTTAGCCAGCACGCAGCCCGACGACCCGGCCCCCACAATAACGTAATCGTAGCGCTGCACGCGACAGCTCCCAATCGACCGGGCCTTCGCCGGAGTTCTTATTGAGGTCTGTCTATAGGAAACTCATCCCGGCGTCTATTTGGCCGATGGACCACCTGCGGGAAATTCATATATCTCTAATGCAGGGTAGCGACCGATGACCCTGTCATCGGCGGCGTCCTTGCCGGCCGGGGGACGACCTCGCCGCGTGGCCCGCCGGCATCGCCTGGCCCAGGCGCGCAACCCGCCCCGCAAGATCGTGGCAATTAGGAACCCGAATGCGACCGGCCGCCGAAGGCGGCGCGGACCCTTGGCGCCGTCTTCACCCGGCGCGGCGAGCCCCTTCGACCGGAGGCTTGGCGGTAAAAGGTAGTTCAATAAGTCGGGGACGCACTGTAAGGGTTGCAAAGGTTCGCTGGCGCTGACGGCGAACGGGCCGGGGCGAGCAACGTTTGCTGGACGAGATTTGTACACAAGCCCGGCGTGGGCGGGACTGAGTATCGATGGCAAGACGAACAAGGACGACGCAAGGCCATCCGGAGCTCTCGGCGACCCTTAGGCAGACGGTGGAGGCGCTGCGCGCCGAGTCCCTGCAGGTCGGCGAAGGAGAACGGATTGGCTCCGAGGACGAGCTCCTGGCGCGCCACGGGGTCAGCCGTCCGACCTTGAGGCAGGCCGGAGCCCTGGTGGCGCAAGAGCAGCTTCTTCAGGTCCGACGCGGCGTGGGCGGCGGTTACATCGCGCGGCGACCAACCGGTCGGGCTGTCTCCCACATGGCGGCGATCGTCCTGACGACGCGACAGACCAGTATGGACGAGATCAGCCACTCGATGGCGCCCATACGGGCGGAGCTTGCGCGATTGGCGGCCACGAACATCGACGACGCCTCGCGTGAGGCCTTTCGCGGCTTTCTGAAGCGGGAAGCGGAGGATTCCGGACAAGGCGGCTTCCGAGCCTTCGCCAGGAGTGAGCGGGAGTTCGGCCAACTGATCGGCGCCGCCAGCCAGAACAGCGTCCTGGCGCTGTTTCTGGACATTCTCTACGACCTTGCCGCCAATATCCCGCCGGAGCACGACATCTTTCTGGGCCGCCCCGAGCGCGTTCGAGCCTACCGCGAGCGTCGGACGCGCCTGATCGAGGCGATCATCAATGGCGATCCGAACGTCGCGGAACTTCTGGCGCAGCGGACCTCGGAACTGAACCGGCAGTGGCTCGCCGACAGCGAAGCTGTGGCTGCGGCCCAGGCGCCGTCGGACGCGCCAGAAGAGACAAACACCGAGGGATAGAGGAACCGCCGCCCCTTGCGCGCCAGGTCAAGGCTCAGGGCACAGACGCGAGGTCGCTGCCGACGCCCGGCTCCGGGTAACCCTGGCACACCCCAGGTTCGCTGATAGAATACATTCTATTCAAACCAAGGTGCGGGCGGTCGCGGGCCTCAACCCCCTTCCCGCTCAGAGCCTCGTGAAAGAGCGACGTTGCCGTATGGGCCGTTGTCCGGCGCGCGACCACGGTCGCCCTTGACCAAGCCTGCATTCAATTATCTTAATTGCGACGACGCGGTCGAACGACTGGGCGTCTGAGGCGTGTCGCGCGTCCTCACACGAGATGCTGGAGGGGATAACGCGATGAGCGCAGGGGCATTTGCGGGCAGGGTCGCCATGGTCACGGGCGGCGGTTCCGGCATCGGCCGCGCGACCGCCCTGGGGTTCGCGCGCGAGGGCGCAAGCGTCCTGGTCGGCGACATCAACGAGAGCGGCGCCAGCGAGACTGTCGCCACCATTCGCGGCGCGGGCGGAAGGGCCGAGGCGATCCGGCTCGACGTCTCGAGCGGCGAGAGCGTCGCCGCGGCAGTCGCGTCCGCGCGCGCCGCATTCGGAGCCCTGCATATCGGGGTCAATTGCGCGGGGGTGACGCTGGCGGGAGATAACCTCGTCGAGGTGCCGGAAGCGAAGTTCGATCAGGTCATCGCCGTCAACCTCAAGGGAACCTGGTGGTGCCTCCGCGCCCAGATTCCCGCGATCATCGAAAGCGGCGGCGGCGCCATCGTCAACGTCTCGTCGGTAATGGGCCTCGTGGCCGGCGCCCGATCAAGTTCGTATATCGCCTCCAAGCACGCGATCATCGGGCTCACCAAGGCCGCATCGATGGAATATTCGAGCCAAGGCGTTCGGGTGAACGCCGTCTGCCCAGGCGGGACGGTGACGCCGATGGTCAGTGAGCAGGTGCAGGCTGGCCTTCTGCCGCTGCATCCCATCGGTCGCCTCAGCCAGCCTGACGAGATCGCTGCGGCGATCCTGTTCCTGGCCTCCCCCGCGGCGTCCTTCATCACCGGCGTCGCCCTTCCCGTCGACGGCGGCTGGACAAGCCATTGAAGCGCGCACGGCCTGGTGCGAGCAGAAGACCGTTCGTGCAGGACCAGCCGAAAGGCGCGCGCCGAGCCGCCGCCCCTCGCCCTGCCCGATCCGGCCCGTCGTGCAACGTCGTTGCGAGGCTGCGCCGAACCGCCGGCTAGGCGCCCTTGATCACGAACGGATCAATTCGATCGTCGGCGAAGAAGTTCACCCACGCGTAGGCCAGCTTCACCTTCCGGGTTTCCCCCACCCTGCACATGATCCCCTCCCGGCCCCGCTCGATGCCCGCGGTCGGATGGCCCATGTGGCCGTTGGCGGCCCCGTCCCAGCGCCATTTTTCGCCGCCGATTTCGTAGTGCAGGGTCTTGGGATAGCGGCCTTCGTCGAGTTCGATCTGCAGCTTGACGTCACGGGTCACCAGGCGCGGGCCCTTCTCGGTCCCCATGAAGGCGAACTGGCAGTCCCCGCGGTTGTAGCCGATGTGGCAGAGGTCGCGCGTGCCGTCCTCATACTCGTTGCAGAGGATCAGCCACACCATGCCCCGTTCCTGGTAGGTGCGGGCCCAGCTCACGCCAGGAGCGGTCCAGAGCGTCGCGTACTCGGAAAACCCGTGGCACTTCCGCCCCATGACCGTGCCTTCGACGCGGCTGATGTAGGAGGTGAACATCCAGCCGCCATCCGCATTGGGCGAGTACCAGGAAATGCCCGGAGAGACGGAAACGCCGGTCAGCGACAGCAACTCCCCCTCGCGCCATTCCATCTGGTCCACCTGACGGCGGTAGTAGAAGGGTTGCTTGCCGGGGATTCCGGCCGTGCGCCCCGGGACCAGCGGAATGCTTTCGGCGATATGGGCGTCGCCTTCACGGCGATTGGTCAGCGGGCCAGCATAGGCTCGGGCTGCATCAGGGTGCGGATTATAGAGTTTCGCCCCATCTGCATTGGTCCGCAAAAGCAGACCGATGCTCGATTGGTGATCGTGGTAGCGCACGACATTCCACAGATTGCCGGCCTCGTCCTGGAGGGTCGCATTCGGACAAAGCGCATCGATACGCATGCCGAACATCTGGTTGGTCGGATAAGAGGCCTCGATCGTGTGCTCGAAGTATCCGAACACATTCTTGTTGTTGAAATCGCCCAGCTTTCCCACGGTCTCAGCCGTCATCCGTCCCTCCTCTGCCTTGTCCCGGCGGGTCTCCAAGTCCGATCCCCAGGAGTCAGGCCAGACGCCCGCTCCATGGGATTATCAAGGCGTCTCTTTCACCCTCAGCGTCCACTGATGTTTCGCAATGTTAGTCCTCCGAGAGGATCGGCCGGATTCGATGATCTGGCCCCGGATGATCAGGGGGACATCGACGGTGCTCATGAGAGTTCGTTCGTTCGCGCCATCAGCCAAGACATTGCCTCCTCGTGAGCGTCACTGGACCCGGAGCAGCTGACCTTGTCGTCGCCCCCCTCGAGCTCACTGAACCGCTCGATTTTTGGGTGGATGTGGAGCCCCCTGCGGCCACAGGGGCACCCGTCCCAGGTGGCGGTGACCTTGTCCCCGCTGACGAAGCCCCCCCAGAACGACCCGGAAAGCAGGTCGAAGAAGGCGTATCGTCCCGTCTGCGTGCCTTCCCGCGCCAGGGGGGCGCCGGTCTCGGGATCCAGCAGGAACGACACGGCGTAGGGCGACGCATGATAGCGCCCGTGCGAGCACATGGCGTTTCCGGAGATGAGCTCGGACATGCCGTAGCCGAGCCGGAGCTTCGCCCCGAGGAAGCGCTCGATGCGTTCCTGCCAGTCGTCGGGCACCGACGCCCCCTTCAGGCCGCCGCCGCTGGTGATGACGCTTTCCGGGGCGAAGAGGCCTTGAAGGCCTCGCGCCTCGCCCAGAACGGTCCAGCTGTACAGATAGGGCACGGCTCCGAACACCAGCACCTTCTTGCCCGCAAGTTCGGCGAGGATCCGTTCAAAGAAGG
>Ga0307517_10000704_pt1 | contig 57624 bp, 55 predicted proteins | sample 23_EM_MG_FD_194515 | JGI IMG/M metagenome (GOLD analysis project Ga0307517, IMG submission 194515) | Populus trichocarpa ectomycorrhiza microbial communities from riparian zone in the Pacific Northwest, United States - 23_EM | ecosystem: Host-associated > Plants > Roots > Unclassified | place... | reverse complement strand
TCCGGGCAAAGCACAGCGGATGCAGATCTCAGTATCTGCATACAGCAAAGAAGGCTATAACAGAACTCTATAAGCTCAATATTGAGGATCCTACAGCCTGCGCACGAAGAGTGGAATACCTACTGGAGGAGGATAGGTTCATTTGCCCGCCGGGCAGCTATGAGGCATCTTTTTGACATTTGTCAGGATTGTTTCTAATCGGAGTAAGAGTAAACCAATCTAATCCAGCGGACAGCCAATTTCTCTTGAATTCCTAGCACCCCAGATTCTGGGTGTGATATTTGCTCAATATTGCTCTGGCCCGGACAGGTAAGGCATGACGGATGAGCATTTCCTGGATAAGATCGATGGCCCGTTTATCTGTCTGACAGCCACCATATTATGTCATTCACTGCGATATTGGCAGACTGGCATCTGTATCAATAATGTCGCTTTTACAAGGGCCACTTCCTAGGGTAAGAAAAACAATGTGTACTAGAAGGTTTCAAAAGTGATCGGATCCCCCGACGGCCCGGGCATCCAGACACTTTTGAAAACAGCAAGTACTCGAGTTAGGTAAAAGGTCGGTTAACGGATAGATAGCCCTGCTGGAACGTCAGACACGATCCTGGGGCAAAACGGGAAGAGTTTAGCAACATAGAATAATCCAGCGGATAAGGACGACATTGAAAGCCAGAATCGCCAAGGCGCGGGGAAAGCGGGTCGAGAGGACCGCCGGATATGACAATAATGAGGACGCATTGAGGCGGGAGTTTGGTAGTGATACGGAGCTGGATGCATTGGAGGCCGCTGGTGGCCTTGTGGATACAGGAGGAGGACATGATCGGCACGAGCCACGACAAAAATATGGGCCCAATCTGGGAGCATTAGTTGGTGCAGCGCAGTTCCAAGACCGTAGGGAGGCGGAATCGCATGTGGAAGAAACTGATCGAGAGGATAGGGAGAATGGTTTTATCACCACTCACTGATCCCGTATATATATGTAATAAAATTAAATTAAATTACGTGTGCTAAAAGGGTCAGGAATGGTCAAACAATAGCAGTGTGCAAGTCGATGGGCAGGAAAGGCATGAGAATGAATTGCGCAGATGGTCATAAGCCTCGCAAGTATGAGTAATACATCTAGTGGGCAATTGTAGGTTCGAAAGGCATGGGAATGTGTTGGCAGATGGTTATAAACTGCGCAGGCTTGGGTAAGTCGTCTAGTGGGCAGCCGTAGGTTGACAGGCACAGGAATGAGTCTGAGGGGCTGTGAGAAGCCAGGGAAAATGGTGGGAGCCTGTGAGCGGACTGTAAGAGGCCAGGGAGGCGGCGAGAGCCATGCAGTAGACGAAATAAGATGCGGAGAGCTGAGGAGAGAGCCGCACGAAAGGGCAAGAGAGGGGGGACGTCCGCCGGATATGGGAGAAGAGGGGCTGTGATCAGAGGGTGGAGGAGGAAGGGCTGAACATATTGGGAGGGATGAGGGCGGAGGAAGTAATGACGGGAAAATGTGCACCGAATAGTATGTGAGACAACTGAGGGAATCCGGGAGTGTGGGAGAAGCGGAGGTGATGTGGGTGGGGTTCCGGAGGAGAAATGGATTCAGGGAGAGGTTAGTGACGGGGTTAAAGGAGAGAGGGTATCATGGAAAGAAAGCTGGCGGGCGGGTGTATCGGGGGGAAAGGCCGGAAGGAGAGATGCCGCGGCCGCAAGACATCTGCAAAAGGGCAGCATGGGAACGGGTGCATTGGGAGCGAAGGGATGAAGAGGCTGGGCGCTGGGGGTAGAGTATCAGGGTGGTGGCTGCGCCAGGTGGGGTCAAATGCATCCGGACACTGACTTGCCCGTCCGGACGCATTGGACGCGGCCCTTTCACTTCCAGACGGAATGAGCCTGGGCGGACTCATTGGACGCAGCCCTTTCACTTCCCGATCGAATGAGCCCAGGCGGACGCACCCAGAACACGAGTTTACGTTATAAGCGCCTGGAACGTCCACACAGGGTGAGCGGGAAGAGACAGAACGCAAGATTTTTTTTTGCTGATGCAACCCGTCTTCATAAGGTTAAAACTATCTTTTAAATATATTTTCCTATCATACTAACTACCTGCTTCTATATAGTTTATCCTGCTCAGGGTGGCTATTCAGGCTATTTAGGAGGATTTTATGTATCTTATTTTTTTTCTTTCCACATTGCCTCCACATATTGTTTGTATTTCTTTTTTCGTTCTTTTTCACCATCTCCTCCACTCCCCCCATATATGATTATCACCTTCAAGTCTACTTTCCTTTAGTTATCTATTGATGTTTTTTTACGCAATGAATTTCATGTCTTAAACATCCCTGCACCCTAAGTCTTGTACGGAAAAGCATCATCCATGGCACTTGTACCCGAATACTAGTAGTACCGTAAAAACTCTTTTGATTCGCTATCTCCGTTAGCCCACAATAGGTTTAGTTTGACAGGTTAATAGAATTGCGTGTGTCGGTTAATGAGATCCAACAACGTTCCTAATGGCTGATCTTATCCCGCATAGGAAAGTACTAACCCTTTTCAAGACTTCTTGGCTGTAGATCCGGAGATACAGCCTCCTGCGGAGATAGCGAACGACAAGAGTTTTTACAATATTGGTGCTGTCAGGGTCTCTGCTGGGGGAACGACGAAACTGCGGGTGAGAAACAAGGATCAGTATCATAACGAGCAGATTTTTGTTATGATATCCTACAGTACTAGGACAAAAAGATTCGTCCGATGCCCATTGTACACCAAAAGTAGCCGATTTCGCCACCCTCCCCCAGGCCACAATTTTTACGAGAACCCACAAAAATTTGGCTGTGTATTAGAAAATCTGTAGATAATATAATGAAAGTTACAAAACTCTTAAATATCACAATGGGATGGAGAAATGGTTGTTTAAGTAGAAAGGAATTGGTTGTCATGTACCTTTTTGTATGGAGCCCCATACAAAAATCTAGGTCACTTTCACACAAGCTGATGCAATCATAAACAATGGAAGCAGCTTTGATTCCCTGTACTTCTACTTCTGGAATTTTGAATAGATTGCGATTTTCTAGCTGGAGGAAAGATTTGAAGTGTTTCCATGCACACAGTGTTGGGAATTGTCGGTTTGGAAATGTCAAATTTGGCCCTAAAACCAGTATCGGACGAATCTTTTTGTCCCCGTACTTTACTTTAAGCTTTTCTCTTTTTGCCCACCAAATACCCCCGGTTCGCCACCCACCCGGTTTCCTCGTGCCCCCAGTCAAGACTGCAAGGCAGCACGACCGACATGAGGTTCTGGTCCATTCGTTCTTGATTACTAATTTTGTTTGCTTCTACTTTCTGCTGGTTTTTGGACTGGTTGACTAATATTGGACAAATCGGGCTAGTTAGGCCAGAGCCTGGAGCCCACTTCCGCTTACATATTGGGCATGGCAAACCAGATGGATGGGATATCAGAGGGTATTCACACGAAACTGCTTGGTTCAATTCGTTCTCACGGCTCCACTTGTACAACATATGCACGGGTATCAAGATAAAGCCTCAGGCGGAAAGATCGTTCTTGAGGTACCGTCAGGACAGCCGAGAGCGAACATTTGGATGTGCTAAGGGATTGGTGGTAGCCAATATAAGGTATTATGCAATGAATGGCCAAGGCCTGCTGGCCCGTCAAAGAATCCAGCTCAAACACGCCCTACCAACCACTAAACAAATACCCAAGTCTAGCCTACAGGGGCATTGCGTCGTCACCATTTCTCTGCGCTGGAACCTCCAATATTTGCTTCCTGCCTATAACTTCAGCTTTCCCCTTACCAGCTCATTCTGTCATCCTCCGTCTCACTTACCCATCCCATATCCGTATTCCCTTCCCAGCAGTATTTTCTTCTCTTCTCCACATCCTCAGTTTGCATTTCCTCCATCACCACCTTTGATTCGGCCTTCTTCTTCTTAACCTTTATAATTCTTCTGGTATACCCTATGGAGGTAAATAGAGTTCCATAGGTGGTGGACTGCTAACAACTTGCGTTCCTTCCAGTATACGCGAATGGATGCTGCCGGTTGGCCCACCCAAACCTTTATGGGTATGGTACAGCACTCATGTCGCTGGATAGATGTCGGGTTATATTTTTTTACAGCAGTGATCTACCAAAGTGGCGCTGCTTCAATCCGGGCGGCTTGAGATTTGACTGCTGATAGGCCAGCCTCCCTCCGCCCTCTGTGGTGCTCTTGTCACTACCATGTACTCCTTTTCTTTCTATTTTATGTAGCGATCGTTTCAGCTCATTTCAATTGCTTCGCCATCTTTCCCTTGGCATTTTCCCTAAAATTTCTCAAAATATAATAGAGGCGCATACCCGCCCCGGCATTTCCGATTGCATCTGAGGCAGGCGAATTCTCTTGCAATGATAGGGAAAAAAGAAAAGAGCTGTCTCATATTTGACGTCTTCTGGGGCAGGTGACGATACTACTATTCCGCTGCTGCTTGTCTCCTAGGTAAGACCTGCGTTGGCTCAGGGCTGGCGGCCAGGCCTCGTCTTGGGGTGCTTCTCTCTGTCTATCTCTGACAAACAGATGTGTCCAGTGGTGCAGCAAACCAACCCTGGCCAATAAAGTCGTAGTTGCCCCTGCTTCGGTGATGGCACAGCAGCTGGAAGGAGGAAAAAACAAGTGTGATCAGAGGGGGGTGCGGCAAGGGAAGGGTCAGAGTGTGAACAGTGCCGGTGCTGATAACTTACAGACACTATGAATCTGGGGGTAAAACAAACCCATAAAATACTCGAGTACAGTAAGGTAGTCGCGGGTCAGGGGATGGGAAGGGCATTCTCTCGAAAAAGTTGGGCAATCAGTGTTGAGCTCGGTTGATATACAAGTGCTGGATCCATGATCATTGATCAACAATTCGGAAGCTCGCGGGGCCTTTTTTTTTTTGGCTGAGATGGCATAACTCATTAAACATCTTTCCGTTACTCCCGTGCTCTCAGTGCCGCCATCACCACCAGCCGCTCCTTCATCTTTTATGTGGTACGCAGAAATAGTCGACTGCTCCGCGCCTGTGGTGAAACCTTCGCCCTGGCCGTCTTCCTCCATGCACCTTTCAGAACTCTGAACTACAGATAATGAGTTGAAGCTCGGAGGCCCCCCGTCATGGGCTACGGGCTACTCCGTTTCCCCAGTCTAAAAATTCTTGTTTCTACGTCACCTTATTTCCCCTTCTTGGTTGTAGTTTGGCCTTTTTCTTTTCTTTTCTTTTTCTCTTCTCATTCTAGTTCTCTTGTTTAGAATTCCTGTCTCTTTCGTTGTTTGTGCTGTAATAATTGCTTCAAGCACGGTGGGGCGGGGCACCTTTTATGTGAGGCAGAAAATTGGGGGTTCAAATTAGAGATTTCTCAGCTTCTTGCCTTCTCCATCCTAACACATATCTTCTTTCCTGGGATCAACTACTCCTATATCCACAAAATTGACCAAAATAGCCCGCATACCCCCCCCCCAAGTTTGCCTGTTGTTGGTGCTTTTGGCTCCAAGCTGTCTGGAGCCGAGCTGCGGCACTTCCTTTTCTTGCTTGGTGCTACCATCCGTCGTCTAGAGGGTCGACGGGCGACTCTCTTATATATATCAGGTCAGACGCGCCTTTCAATCTCGTTTGCAAATTTTTGTGCTTCTCATCGTACCTGCATCCCCACACATCTAGCTTTCCGGATTCTGGCTAGATCCAGCCTTTGCTGTCTTACGACCTGCCCAAAATTTCTTAATGGATGATATAACTTTTATCACTATGCATGACCTATCGCCTGGTAATACGCACCTGCCACTTGTCATATGGCCTGATGGAGCCTTTTGTCACAGCCGAAAAGTTAGCGCCGAGTGTGATGTTTGCTAACCGGTGGCGTATTTTTTACAGAGGCGAGGTTGGTCTATGCGTCCCATTTAATAACTGAAGTTCTTGGCTATGATTGTCAGGAGATTGTTGGAAGGTCGTGCTTCGAGTATTTTCATCCCGACGAGAGACCATTCGCTCAATCGGTTCATGGGAAGGGAGTGGAGTTGGATAAAGCCGCCGTGCTTTCCTATTGCAGACTGAAGACCACCGATGGGAATTATGTCACTTACGAGTGCGTCTTCACGGTAGTGTATTCGGTTATTGTCGACCAGCTTGTACCGACCGACCCCTAGAAGCCAAGGTTTGTCTCCACTGGTTGCTACACCGTGATCACGTCACATAACTGTGCATTGGCAGGGTGATATTTGATGATTGGTTTTAATGGTTCTTGGCAGGCCGTGCTATGGCTGCTCCTGCGATTCAGAGGGCTTTCTCTCCTTCGCCTGCGGATCCCAGATTCCACATGCTGACACATCTCTCTGAGAAATTCAAGGCGCCACCACCCAGGGCACACGAGCCGCGTGCTGCATTGATTCTCGATCGATTCACGAAAACTTCTTCCATCTTATATGCGTCCTCGGCACCGAATGACATCCTAGGGGTCGAACTCGATAACTCAGTTGGAACCAGTTTCTACGAGTGCATACAACGAGAGTGTCTCGAGGACGCAATGCAAGCCATTGAACATGCCAAAGAGAATGGTTCGATTGCGTACCTGAGGTTCATTTGGCGGAATCCTGGAGAGGATCTGGACGGCCGGGACCCTACGGTGAAGGCGGCGATGCGGCAGACACAAGCGGAAATGCAGATGGGAGGGTGCAGCAACAATCGCCTTCCACTGGTGATAGTGCCGGGAGCTCGAGACACAACGGTGGAGGTCTGGTAGTAACGGAGGGACCGCAAACACTGCGCTATCTGAAGATGATAATTCCTCCAGCCTCGGTTCAGCACCGGGGCCCAGCGTCCAACCATCAGTCCGGCCAGCCCTAGTAGTGGAAGCGGTAGTCTCCTGTACTTCAGACGGGCTAGTCGTCGTCCTCCGAAAGGCCTGCCCAATCTTCCCATCAAGCGGGACCCTTGGGCTGCCCATCGAGCAATTCGTTTCACCATGGTCCACAGCGGCGTCTGCTTCGCGTCGTAGAACTGCGGAAGAAATGGACGCCCCGGCTGATATCCTGGTGCCCAATCTCGGTGGCCCCGCTGCCGCTGATTTTATGGAGAGCATCCGCCAGGTAGCTGTGTTTGCCTGGAGTTTACGTAGCATAAACGAGGGGCTGTTGCAGTACGCCCGCCCACCAGGAGTGGCTGAGGGTAAGCAACCGGCACAGATCGGAGAGGTAGTGCGGGATAATCCCGAAGATATCCCGGAGGAACATGGGTATAGACGTGGTGAGAAAGGGCCAAAGAGGCTGAAGGCCTCGCATAGTGGGACGCTGGCTGTGGACGGCGCGGAAGAGGGAGATGGCGGGATGGATGAGGCCAAGGAGGGAAGTAGGGGTCAAGGGGCATATGTGGAGGTAGACAGAGAGGCATATGGCGCTGCCACAGCAGCGCCTGGGGAGGAGGAGGCTGCAAGTGGGTAATGGATTTTGAGAAAGAAGGCGACCCAAAAAAAAGGTATCCGGGCAGTAAGGGATTCGTATGATGTTAGGAAGTGATTTGGCATTAACTACTGGTTCATACTTCGATACCCACTCACATTTACTTTGTCTGGCTTTGCCCTTTAGCAGCCGGGAGATTATTTAGCATTGTTACCCGAATTTTTGCGTTTCTCCTATTGACGGGACTGTGTAGTAATCTATGGGTAGCTATTGGCTCTGTTTTGTTCCTTAGTGGTCTTGCATGGTTGGGCATAGTCGAGTCTGATAAGTCTCAGTATGGTCACTAGCAATGGGCCGCATCACAGGCCTAAGGGCCGACGGTATGGGAGTTCAGATAATTATCTAATGAAGTGAATGCCTGAGAATAGAGAAAAAATGAGTTTTGCTCTCTTCCTTTGATAGTGGTGTTTTATTAATGGTAGGAATACAGAAGGAATAAGATATGAGGAAAGTAGAATAACCCTTAAATACTTTTATTACCTACTATGAGAATTAGACTTAGTAGCATGTTCGAGAGCCAAAGCAAGCAGGTAAAGCGTATGTTGGACTTTAAACATTCAGGATTCCAATAGATTATTTGTTGCAATATTACTAAACATACTAGTAGGTATGATAAGTATGACTTAGGGAATGTTGGACTCGGGTGATTTCTCGTCAGACCTAACATTACCTGTTAGTATATAACCCCACACATAGGTTTCTATAAACCTAAAGCCATTTTGCACATAAGGGATTAAGTTTAAATTTTGTTCCGCTCGAACTTACATTTAAAGCGTCCAGCAAAAAAAGCATTATAAAGACTTGTAATTTACCAGCGTACAGCAGAAGGTGCTAAGCCTCTAGAACCAGTCAAGTGGAGTGCGAGTAGCACCCCCCTATCAAGGGATCATTACCAAAGAGGAGGCGTACAGTATTTTTTTTATATTTTTTTCCTGCAAATATTATGTTGTCGGGCATCGTACGAAAAGTACTACTGCACGGTACTAGTAGCCCCAACTAGCATCTCGACCACACCCGGGAACCGGAGAAATCGAGCATAAGTTTACATCGAGAGAAACGATTCGTCCTTCTACCGGATATCACTATCCGTTATCAATCCATTGGTCCTACATATGATAGGAACGAAGCACCCGGTAAACAGGGATTAGGAGGAATCATAGCAAGATATCAGTTGCCCGGGTCCATGCAGTGCATAGTCTACTCGTATTATACCTACCCCACTGTTCCCGTCTTGTCCCCCCTTGCCCTGGACCAGTAATGTGTTTTATGTAAATCGTCAGCTGCCGATTGGTTCGCTCGCTCCACCATGCATCCGCTCCCTTGGGGCGTTTGCAAAACGGACCGCTTGTCCCACCCCCCCGCCCCCCCCCCCCCCGCATGCCACCAAAATTCCGAGGCTTTGACTGCATGCAATGGTAGTCTGTTTTGCAAGTCGTCACGAAACTGCCGGTAGATCGAGACTTGGGGTCCTTAGAGAGTGATATGGCGCTCATGTGTCTTTGGCGAGAATGCTCAATAGGCCGAATATTCGGTGATTAATCCAATAAATATCCCCCTGCAACACCCTTAGTGAAGACGCGTGAGCGCAGCATCACAAAACGCCATCAACTAAGCAAACTGCGACCAGGTGGTCTCTCAGGGGAATTTTGGGAGGTATTGTCGGACAAGACGTCCTGCATACGTCCGGTCGTATCACTGGGATGAGGTGGGGTTTTGTGGGAATCCTGTAGGATGGGGGTCCGTGCCACTTCCTGGGGACGCAGGTTCGAGTACTCATACTTTTTCCTTGGTCATCTGCATAAACTCTTCACTTGGGCAATGCCATTGGAAGGATCGAGTGTCCTTTAAGTTTCTTCAAACTCTCAGTTTACTCCCAGCACCCGTTGAGAGGCTATTGGGGGCGTTTAGAACTCAATTGCTGCTCATGTGATTCACTTGGACATATGGACAATTCATTCAAAGATGCACTTAGGAAATGTGAGGGCAACGCATGGACATCCTATGATATTGTGAGGCTAAAGGGGAAAGAGGGGATAAGGAGAAGGCCAGAGGAACAAGCATCCCGATCATTTCCCAAGCACGGTGCCCTAAAGTTCTAATAGCACCATTCAACCTCATTCCTTTCGATTGGAAAAATCCAACCCGCTTTCCACCCGAACAACACCATAGATTCTAGGAAACGTTGTCAGTTCCAACCGAGCACTAGCATAGCATTGGGGGCAGTTTATAGGAGAGAGCATAGACTTGCCCTGGTAAATCCCCTGTTGGTCCCGCTTCCGCCCTAAGTTCTTCTAGGTGGGCTCTTGCGACTTTGACGATTTTCAGGTCTACACCCACTTCTTCCGCCAAGTTCACAGCGTGGTTGGCATCCTTTTTCGCGAGATCCACGGAAAATAAGGGCTGTATAAGGGTTTAGTACACTGCGTTTGGATATGCACCGTGGCCTCGATCAGGTGGGGTTTATGCTTCTCACCTGGTCGCGCATGTAATCACCACTCATCATCCGGGTGGAATAAGCAGCGTAAGGCCCTGGGAGCATGGCCTCGAGGAATTTGTGCAGAGCCTCTGATCCAAGGCCTGTCTTTTCGGCAAAGACGTGGCCCTCCGCGAGGGTCTCTACCTGTATGCCAGTGCAGCGTGAATTTTTCATCCTCCGGGGGGCGGGAGTGATGTGAAGAGGGCGGAATAAAACCCACCATCGAGAATACAAACGTATTTCCAGTAACCTTTAGTAGGGTTGCCATCCCAGGCTCGCGGTCGCGCAGGTCTATTGTTGCACGGCCAATTCTATGATTCCCCCGACTCGTCAACTCTGTTTCACTGCAGCAGCAATTGATAAGGGGTAACTGGGTAGTATCAACACACATCCCGTTGCAGTAAGGCGTAACACGGTCTACTGCAGCACTAGGACCAGCGAGGACAACGACAAGTTTTCCACTGTCCGCCATGGCGGGTGCACCGAATACTGTAGTTTTCCTTCCCTGTTAGAAACGGTCGCCACTACCGCAAAAACTTCATAGTTGCTGACCTGGCGCAGCAACAAACTCCCCCCCCGCAGAACGGACTTTCTCCGATAACGTATTCGTTGTAGCGGGGAGAATGGTCGATGTTTCCACAAATAATTTGCCTTTCACACCATTAGGGCAGCCTAACGCGAGGTCTATAACCTCGACAACGGATGCGTCACCGGCCAACGAGGTAAATATGACATCCGACCGGGAGACAGCATCCTCTATGGAATCGGCGATACAAAGTTTGTCCGGACCCCCCAAGGAAACTTGTAGTTCTTTACTACGTTGGACACTGCGGTTGAAGACTATCGGCGGGGCCTCGAGGGATGCTTTGGCCACGATGTTTTTGACCATCCCCTGGATGGAAATATCAGCATGCCAGACCTCAAGCAGGTAACGATATTAATGATGCTACCCGGGAAATAACACTGGAGGAGGGTCAACACTTGCCCTACCCATATTGCCAAGTCCTATCCATGATAGCTGGGGCATCGTGAAAATGATGATGTATATACTCGGGGGCCGATGATTGGAGCTTATTGATGTTCTCTCTAGTGGCAATGTTTGTTCTCTGCTGGGATGCCCAGGAGACTTGTTTGCTGCAGTATGGGCGGGGTCAGCGCATCAAGACGGAGCATCCCTGTCTCTGATATAAACGTGAACGGATGATCGGGTCTGTGGCGTCCCGTATACTATACTGTACTATACCATGCGGAATAGAATCTTAAAGCACCCCGGGAGTCGAGTGGTATATTAGTCACGTGAACTGAATCTGCAAAAGCGGCGTTAAGCGACTGGCTATTTTACTTTAGAGGTTAAGTTAAAACTCGTGGTTGTAATGCTAACTTTGAAGGTAAGTTTATGAAGCTTTGGCACTACCGAACAAATATTACTTGAATTTACTTCTCATGACTTAACCCTTAACAATATAGAATGCATTGATCCAAGAGCAACATGCATCATATTACCATATAACAAAAAGACCAGATTCAACCAAATTGAGCAGTATTCCAGGACCCTCGTGCGGAATAAGGTTCAAATCAAGTCACACCCTAATCAAATATTATGGCTGGATAGCATATGAGATGTCATACTCTAGGGCTGTGTGGCATCCGCCGGCAACTTATAAGGCATATGGAGGATGAGAATACCTGGCAATACTAGCTGTATATAACATGGAACATATTGGCAAGGTATTGAATTTAAAACTGATGTTCCGTCGCTGTTCTGCTTAATATTTTTGCCACTATTACGGCAGAGTAGGGTCCTTTAACTTTTAATAAAATATTCAATATTACTATGTCTCTTTCTAAACACATTTAGAACTTCCTTCTTTATCTACGTGACCGTACATATTCGTAGATAATATTATGATATCCCCCCCCTTTATTTCTAATACCTAATCTCTATCTCTCCCCTTACCCCTTGCTTTTCTTCCTTTTTTTTTCTAACTTACTTTCTTCACTCATTATCAGATATGCTTCCATTTCTACCCCCATGCTTCTTATTATCATTTATCCCTCCTGCTCTTCCACTCGTTTCTGTGCTCCTAATATGCGCCATTCCAAAAGCCTTGATTTTGTTTCATTTTCTAGTTTCATGTTAGTCTCATAACCTGAATAAGACCTGTAGATTCAGGATCATAGGCAATCACTCAGTGCAACTAGCCCTATATTAATGCCATTATGTAGCCCTAATTAATTAGCGCTTCAGATCCTTGTCTCATTCCCTAAAGTTTTCCGTCTTTTTCTACCATACCCGAGTGCTCGAATGGAAATCCGGGAGAGGGGAAGAGGTGGGGGTTGTTCCATGAACAGGCAGGTCGTTTTCTGGCACACGGTAATGTTCAAGCTCATGTTCACCCACACGACAGAACCTCCCTCTTGGACCTCCCGCTAGGACATGTCGGAGTTGCCTCTCCACGTCCTGTATTGGCAAGGTTAGCAGAGGGCTGAGATCCAGTTTCTTTCTTCTCGCCGTTTGCCACCCTTGGCCCGGAGGAGAGATTTTTGGGCGTCTTAGCCCAGCGCCAAATTCCCATGCCGACACCGGTATATTCTCGTAAACATCAGATTAGAGCCAAGGGTACCCGAGCCAAGCTAAAGCCAAGAAGGCCCTCAAACCACCATATTCAGCAGCTAGCAATAGTTCTGCGTTCCAGCCTTCATGTGGGAACGCCGAAAACCGGCGGGTATTGGCAAGGAAAGCAACATGCCGTACCAGCTCTGATCCCTGTTCGCCAACCCCCGACTGCTCGACGTTAGTCTACCTGATGCCGAGACACCGTTAGTGAACTGTACCGCAGCCCCCGGTTCTGAGGAAGCCACCGCTAGTCTCTTCTCCTCTCTCTCTCTCTTTTTCCTACCAGATCGGGCCAAAGACCAGGAGGGAAGAATGCAATGGATCATCGGTGACATCGCAGCTCTCCTGTATCGTCACTTATGTAGGGAGAAGCACAATAACGGAGGATGGTCCGAAAGAGCAAATCGCCAGAGCCAAGCAGAAAAGAGTTCACACACTTTGCACAATCACAGGATGAGATGCCCACTTCGGCCACGGGAAGGCGAGAATTCTGGAGCGTGCGCACGATAGATGGGGGTAGGGTAGGTTGGGGGCGGGTGGGCTACCAGCAGCGATGTCACCGATCTGATATCATTCGGTATTCCGACCTAAGGCCCACTAAAGATTACTGCACAAGCGCAGCATTATGCGAATAAGGAGCCTGGAAGAGCGCACGAGGTCTCGGCAGCAAGTCTTGGTGCATCACTATGGCTCGGCTTCCGGAATTTTCTCGCTGCTAAGATTCTTGTGGAGGCAAAGGTCTTGGGGGATTATGCTTGGCAGTTGAACACGGCAGCTGGAAATGTGCAAGGAAGGATAAAAGTTGATGGATACCGTACCCTGCTGTTGGGAAACGGGCTTGAGTAACTGTATTTCCCTCTAGTGTGTCTTATGTATCCTGCCGTGCCGGCACATTGCCGTAGAGCCCTACTCCAGTAGCCGTGTACGGTACTGCGGCGCGCTGAAAGACACCATAAAAGTCCATATTGCACGCAGAACACTGGATAATTTGTGGAAGGATGAAGGCAACTTCGATCAAGTAAGGCACCGTCAATGTGAGGTCCAATTATTTCGGCGAATGAAGTCAAGGATCCGACGGATCCGTCAGATTCGGGAGGAAGTTGCAGCAAGGCGGAATAACATACAAGGGAGGCCTAGTTCTGTCCAATGGATAGTGAGATCTTGGCGTACTCCACACTCTCGCAAAATTTTATCGCATGCCACGGGATCCTCCGACCCTACCGGGATCAATGCTCGGGTAGGAAAAATGGGGAAAAGATCATCAAGATCCTAGGGGGGAGCAGTCTGTATACTCGAGTAAATGGAGTAGATGCCAGGCCCAATATCTGACCAATGACCAGACATCCCCCGCTAATAGTTAAAAATTAGCCACAGCACAAATTGGCTTTGTAGAGATAACTTGAAACTCTCGGAGGCTCCTCGGAATCTCTAGAACTCGTTTTCTAGTGAGGAGTGGCCACCAATACAGCTGTGTTTCCCTCCCACAAAGTTCGCCCATTGATCAACATAAGTCTCCACCCCGCCACCACTGGTTTTCAGGTTTTTTCATCCCCACGTATCGCGAAAGGACAAGAATTAGTTTGTTTCACCGCAGGATGGGTTGAATTAGATTGGAGGTTTAAGGGTGAAAAAGAAACGACGGTTTTTCTTCCCCCGGAGTGCAGCGAAGGCTAAAAGTTTGTTGCATTGCCGTAAAAGGAACGATCAGACACCTTCCAATTCTAGTCTGGAGAGGGGTCATGCTGTATGATACAAGCATCCCCTCCTTTCGCAATCACCTTGCAAATACCTAATCCAACGAACGGAAATTCACTCAGTCTTGGGACGACCTGTAAATGTCAGACACGGCCAATGTTTTGGCGTTGGTGAGTGATAGGACGAGTGTTTTCTTGAGAGTAAAGCGCCAGGAACGATTTTCGGGATATCATCCCCCCCCCCCCCCGTCACTGCAAGCCCGAATTCCTTTAACCCCCACGTCTGGAAAGTTTTTTTTTCACATCACTTGCTTCACATCCTTGCCTGGATCCACTTTCCTTAAATAGCAGGGCATCAAACCCTCCATCGCGACTAAACTGTCGCTATGCTTCTCTGGCTAGTCATTTCTTTAATATAAGATAGCAGGCTTCCCTGACCCTCTCGATACATTTACCCACCTCTCTCCTCTACTGCTAGCAGTTTTCTACAACAAATAGTTCTCCATTTGTATTTGCGCCTAGCCAAACAGAGCACAAACATCCAACTTTCATCTGACAATTTCCTCCCCCACGCACCATCAAGATTTGTGCATGCAAAATGATGGCGAAGATATTCACCCCAGAAGTCGTGAAGGACCCATGCACAATGGACTGTCCAATGATCCCCACCTCCTTTCCGGAGACCAAGTTGCGCAGCAAATGTCTACCGACCCAGAAAATGGGCTCTCTGATGCGGAAGCTGGGGCCAGAATGACCAAATTCGGGCTCAATGAGCTCGATACTGGTCCTGGTGTGAGTGTGGTTCGGATTTTACTACGACAGTTGTTCAATGCTATGGGTTTGGTGTGTTGCCCCGCCACATGAACTATTGACCATGATTGCCATGCAAGAGGGAGAGCGTTACTAATTTGTTCGGTAATAGGTGCTCATAATGGCCATGGTTGTCTCCTTTGCCATTCGATCTTGGATTGAGGCGGTGGTTATTACTGCTGTTGTGATCGTCAATATCGTTGTTGGCTTTTTGCAAGAATATAGTGCGGAGAAGACTATGGATTCGCTAAGGTCCCTATCTTCGCCCACCGCATCGGTTATCCGCTCGGGCCAATCGAAGACAATTCGCTCGGTCGATATCGTGCCCGGTGACGTTATCGAAGTCAAAATAGGAGATACTATCCCGGCAGACATCCGGTTGATAGAAGCAATGAATATGTCTCACCATCTCCCATTAGGTAAAAAGTTTCTGGACTAATTCCCTTTGCACACTTTGAAACAGATGAAGCGCTTTTGACTGGAGAGTCATTACCAGTTGCTAAAGATTCCAATGCTACTTTCAACGAGGGGGAGAGTGTCGGTGTTGGTGATCGGCTCAATATGGCTTACTCGAGTTCTACCGTCTCGAAGGGCCGTGCCAAAGCGGTAGTGGTAGCGACTGGTATGCAGACCGAGATTGGGAAAATCGCTCAATCGCTGCGTGGGGATAAATCAAGGGTTCGAAAAGTGCGCCGTGATGAGAAGGGAAATGCGGGGGCTCACCGGTACCTACAAGCCGGCGCCCTGACAGTTGGGGACCACGTCGGAAAATTCCTTGGTGTTTCCGTGGGAACTCCCCTACAAAGAAAGCTTAGTTGGTTGGCCATATTCCTGTTCCTTATCGCCGTCGTTTTCGCCATTATCTGCTTGGCCGCAAACGGTTTTAGCAGTCGTCAAGAGGTCATTCTCTATGCTGTCGGGTGAGTGACACCTTTTTAAATATTAAGCGTGTTCGTGGTTTTAGATTGGGACTGATTTCCTGCAGCACTGGGCTTTCGATGATCCCTGCCAGTCTGGTTGTGGTGCTTACCATTACCATGGCTGTTGGAACAAAGATCATGGTTGGCCGTAACGTTATCGTACGAAAGCTTGATTCTTTGGAGGCCTTAGGGGCTGTGACCAATATCTGTTCCGATAAGACTGGCACATTGACCCAAGGAAAGATGGTAGTCAAAAAAGCATGGGTTGTAGCAGAAGGTACGAAACTGTTAGTTGTGTCCATATTTATCATAGTATTAACACATTTAAGGTACCTATTCTGTTGGTGACTCGAACAATCCATTGGACCCAACATCTGCGGAAATTTCTTTTGAAGCCGACCCCCCATTCGATGGTGCTCCATGCAAGGCTCCAAAGACCCAGGCACAGAGGCAAGCTGAGTCTCCATGGCTTCCAGCCTCCGAGTTTACCGGCAAGGAATTTCTCACCCAGTACTTGAACATTGCTACGTTTTGCAATCTTGCATCAGTGCACCGCAATCGCGAAACCGAACAGTGGGATGCTCGGGGAGACCCGACAGAGATTGCTATCCAGGTTTTTGCCAGTCGATTTAATTGGGGACGTCGGAAGTTCACCTCTGGAGACAATCCACCCTGGACTCAGCTCGCTGAATATCCCTTCGATTCCGATGTTAAACGTATGACAGTCATTTACAGGAACTTTGACTCAGGTGGAGAAAAGGGCTGCGCGGAATGGGCTTTCATGAAGGGTGCCGTAGAAAAGGTGCTGGAAGCGTGTACGGCGATCCAATATGCAGACAAGACTGTCCCTATGGATGCAGAGCAAGAAGGAATAATCCTGAAGAACATGGAAGTGTTGGCTTCTCAAGGCCTTCGTGTTCTGGCCCTCGCAAAAAGGTCTTGGGATCCCCGAACCGAGGATTGGGGCCTCATACCTCGTGAGAACGTAGAGAGGGACATGACCTTCTTCGGCCTTATCGGGCTCTACGACCCTCCTCGCGTAGAAACAGCGGGCGCGGTCAAGGCTTGTCATAGGGCTGGGATAACCGTCCACATGTTGACAGGTGACCATAAGCAGACAGCCTGGGCTATTGCTATTGACGTTGGAATACTTCCACCAAGAGTCAATCAGCTGTCACCGGATGTTATATCCTCAATGGTAATGACTGCAACTCAGTTCGACCATCTCTCGGACGAAGCTATCGATGACCTACCTGTTCTACCGTTGGTCATCGCTCGGTGCACCCCTCAGACCAAAGTACGCATGGTGGAGGCCCTACATCGAAGGAAGAAATTTGTTGCGATGACTGGTGATGGTGTTAACGATTCTCCTGCACTCAAACGTGCCGATGTCGGCATCGGTATGGGTATGGCCGGGAGCGACGTTGCTAAGGACGCTTCGGATATTGTCCTCACGGATGATAATTTTGCTTCCATCCTCAATGCTATCGAAGAGGGAAGGCGAATGTTCGACAACATTAAAAAGGTAATTCATTTCTTGATAATCCTAGATGCTCCGAATATCTACTGACCCGGATACAGTTTGTTTTGCACCTGTTGGCTGAAAATATTGCGCAAGCATGCACCCTACTTATTGGACTAGCTTTTAAGGATGGTACAGGGCTGTCGGTCTTCCCGCTTGCGCCGGTTGAGATTCTATGGATTATTATGATCACCAGCAGTTTCCCTGATATGGGACTTGGCTGGGAGCCGGCATCTGACGATGTCATGATTAGGCCACCTCATGATGCAAGTTTATCTCGTCTATCCATAATGTGGGGCTCGGCTGACTCTATCATAGCTCAAAGTTGGTATCTTTACGAAGGAGCTTCTTGTGGACTTAGTGGTTTACGGATTCTGGATGGCTGCCCTTTGCCTCTCCTCATTCTCGTTGGTCATTTTCGTCTTTGGTGATGGTAACTTAGGACACAACTGCAACCACAGCATCGACGATGGATGTGAGCTCGTGTTTAGAGGGCGAAGCACCACCTTTATCTGCCTCACTTGGTTTGCCTTGTTCTTGGCTTGGGAGATGGTACACATGCGCCGCAGTTTCTTCAGGTTGGAGTCAAACCCCCCGCATATCTGGACAATGTGGGCCCGCCATGCCTGGAGAAACCCCTTCTTGTTCTGGAGTATTATGGCAGGATTCATCACGGTGTTCCCAATAATTTACATCCCTGGTCTCAACACAGTCATATTCAAACATGCCCCGATCACTTGGGAATGGGGTATTGTGATTATCGAGGCTTCCTTGTTTTTCCTCGGGATAGAGTTCTGGAAGTTTTGCAAGCGGGTATACTTTAGGCGACACGGCGAGAAGGTCAAGAACCCAGAGACGGAGCTAGGTGCTGCTACCTTCTCGAGGTATGCATCTACTGCTGGGTCGGGCGCAGCCGATGCTTGCGTAGAATTGGAAGCCCAGACATGAACATTCGTCATGTTAAAGTTTTTTACTCTCCACTCCTGTTCTTTAGTTCCTAGCTCTTACTCGTCATGCTTCTTATGCTTGTTTTGTCTCCAAACTTTCTCTCTCTCTCTCCATTTGGTCTGCTTTCCTTAAAAAAGACGGCGAACTCCGGTCTCTCATTTATGCGCCCTTTTTCTTCTAAAACTTAAAAACTCGATGACTGATAGCTAGTCTACATATCCGTTTCTTACCGTAAGCAGAATGGGGAAGAAAGGGATCAAATTTGTGCCTTGCAATAATCGCAGCAACTTAGCGTCGTCTCCGTACAAAAATGAGGTTAGCGAGGATCGAACCCCATCTATCAATCCCACTTTGTTTTCCCATTTCGTGATGCCTAAGACCGGGCAGGGGGGGGTTGGTCAACTAAATGAGTCTATGTCACACAGTACCCTATACTGGGGATTTTGGACAAGTCTGACGAACATAGGTTTCGATTATGATACTAGAACCGCAGGAGATATTTGAGGGTTAGAGCCGTGACCGAGGGGTTAGACTTACGGGGGTCAGGAATAGGGTCGTTTAACTGTGTTGGTGGAGAGATAGTGGGTTTTTGGGAGAGGTGGTTGCTGCTTCGGCTGTTTGTGATCATGATGGCTGTTCCGTAGATATCTTTTGTTTGGTTTGGGTTTGGGAAAGTGGTTTACATGCTATGCGGGTGGTGAACCAGGGCCTCGTGGTTCGACGAGTGGAAGATGGTCGTTGCTAGCTCCAAATGAAACGGGAACCATATCAAGGAGGGGGAGAAAATGATAGAAGGAAAGGGAGAAAGTCGGATGCTACCTAATTAGTTGGCGGTATCGTTGTCCAGCGAATACGGGTAATGATTAAGTTGCCGCTTGTGGTTCTTAGTAAGCAAATCCCCAGCCTGTTGTAAAGCCTAAGCACAGATTCTCACTCACCGCACTTGGCCTTGATCGGCTAAGTATGATAGTCTCCCAGGAATGTTGTAGGGCTCCGGTTTATTCACCTCCCCCCGTCCTTTTTCCTCATTATTACTATCATAGAGTTTAAAGCGAGATCCGAGTGTGAGGTGGAGGCAAAAGGGTGCTAAGAGGGAAGGCGATGCTCACGCTGGGAAGAGCCGCTAGATCCAGAGGTAGCTTGTGCTGAGCGTATAGGAATCATGGCCCCGGGAGAGAAATCTGTTATAGCGTAGAGGAACGTGCAAGGGAGGAAAAGGTTAGATTACTAAGCACTGGTGGGGAATTGAAATAAAAGTGAAAGTGGATCCGTGACATCTTGGAAAATGAATTGGAACTGTATACTCACAGCTGGGTTTTTGATGACAGAGTTAGAGAAACAAGCTTACATATGCCTATTTGATGAAAGTGGCCACCGGTTTTCCGCCGGACATTTGCTCCATACCATACTTCCCCGCTATACAGTTTTTTGTCAAGCAGATTGTATGCTGAAGGCATATAGGTTGAGCTTAATATAGATAGCCAAGATTGAAGATTTGACTAAAAAGATCAAACAGATTAACCCTATCTTCAAAGAGTAGCAATAATAACACCATAAGTTATTCCAATTTATCCACCAATATTCCTTTTTTATTAGGTTTTTTGTGCTCTATGAACTTTATAATCTTTGTTCTCTGCTCCACTATGTTGAGTATGATACCGTAAAAATTGGGAAGACACAGAATATGCTAGCAAGGGCAAACAAGGTGTGGCAAATGGTGATTCCTTTTAGAGGAAATTAAAGGCCAAAAGAGACGAGATTCTGGAGCTTGGGCAGAGTGCTCTATAAAGTAAACACATTCATGTAAACTTCTTATAAAACATTTGTGATAAAAGAAATGGTTACAAATGTTTGCTCAGAAAATAACACTTTCTAATAACTAGGAATACTAGTTATATCTCAATCTTGCTCTTATTTATTATTACTAGATATTGCTAACTGGCATATGATGATCTGCCTAGAAGAATTCTATAGAAAACTCTGTCATATTATATGGTTCGTGCGGTTCAAAACGTGCACTAGATTTTAGATAGTTTCCAATCGATTATATCATATTCTCAATACTACCTATTGACCTGAAAAAACCACTAGGTAATAGATCTCCTTAAAGAGAACAATATAGTGGTTATTTTATAATTATTGGAATTTTTGTTGAAATAATATAATCATTGAAAGTCTTGTATTTTTGGTGGAGAATGCAAAATTGTGTTACGCACAGCCACCTAATTGCTGCCAAGACCATCCCATTTTCATGTTAGTAATCATAAATTTCTGCCAAGAATTCTTTGTAATCAAGTAAATATAATAGTAGTATAAAATGTCAACTCTTCTTAATATCTATATTATTCTGATATCAGAACCTCTTTGCCTCAATACATTAACTTCCTGATACGAATACCGGTGATTATTCCTTTCATTCTTGTCGTTTTATAGCTATTTAGTATCATATTATAACTAATATATATTAGTAGCAAGTGTAGAAGGTATCATATTACTGATGCCTCTGAGGATCTCTCTTAACCTGTATATCAATGTATTTAAATTCTATCATCTTGTATCTCTCACCATTTATTATCATATTAAATAATATACTGTTTTAACCCTAAATTTAAACCCTTGATCTGTTTTTATTATTATTATTGAATGGTCTTGGCACAGAATTTCACTCAGCCACGTAACACTTGCTTTTCAGCCTTGTGCACGTTTTGAACTGCACGAACCATACTCTAAACTATATTTCAATTATCTTACATATAGGTCAGAAGTATTATAGTAACTGACCCATACCAAACCCCCTCCAAAGAAAAACAATTATGATCCAGGAGAAAATTTTGGAAAACAAGAAGAGTTATTTTATACTTTATGATTAGAACAATTTTTTAATTGAAGATGATAACTGCAAAAAGTTATATAAACCATGTTCTGAGCCCAACTTTGTCTTCATTTTAAAAGCAAATAACTGAATTATTTGAAGAAACAGAGCCACAAATCATAGAAAATACAGTCTGTGTTTATAATGGCTTACTACACTTATAAAGCTGACCAAAGTTGGGATATAAGAAACCTCAACTGGTTTTACAAGTCCCTTAATCTCAATCCAATTGCGAATATTTGATATTTTCTCAAAAATCTGAGTAACAAGAGGATACACCACTCTACTGAAATGAAATACATAAAAGTAACAATTAACTTAAGAAATGGTAGACTATCTCTGATAATGTATGTTTATCATTCATTAATTCAATTTCCTACAAAATTGAATTTATTCTTAGGATGCTAAAGAATATAATAATAATTATGATACCTAGTAGTAATTTTTTATTTATAATATTATATATTCTTTTCTAAGTTTTATTTATAATTTTTTATTTATAATCCCTGATGCCAATTCTTAATTCTATTTTTTTATTTTTTAAGTTTTTCATATGTTTTATTTTTATTGTATTATTATAAATTGTTCTGAATTACCTGTTTTTAATGACAAAATTATTCAAACAAACGCCCTTGCCCAGCACCAAATGCTATCATAAGAGAATACCATATCGCACATCCCTGATTGACCCCCTGCCCTACCCCTCTTTGGCCCCCTGACTTGTCATCTATGTTCCGCTTCTTTATGTAAGTAACTTGTACCAATACAATTCATATCCTTGAAAGCAAGTTTTAGCGGGCTATGAGACCGAACACTACTCGTAATGCCCTGACGTTTGTGAACACAACTGCTATTGCATACTACTAAAATAAGGAGGCTCCGGCCTATTTTTTGCCCGTATGCAATAGCAGTTGTGTTCACAAACGTCAGGACATTACGAGTATAGGTCGTTTTCCTTGGAGAGTCATAGAACACGAGTCCCTTGCTCCTAAGGTGAGAAACGCTCACGGACCACGCCGGAGTAGTATATGCCGGATACTAACTCAGCCGGGAAGAGGAACGCTCCCGTACTTTACTTACAAGTCCCCTTATGAATGGAATGAACACATCGGGGCTCTTGGGTGCGGAATTCAGCATAGGCGCTCCAATGTGCACAGACAGTCCACCATACAAACCTTCGCTCCAAGGATCTCCCCTGTGTTCGGTCCATTCATGCCAGATACTTGCATAACAATCCAGGAATCTTTTGTCAAGGCCTGAACTCTGCGAAGCACATCCAATCCCCTGTCCACCGTGCCATTGTAGCTTACACTTGAACCGAATTCTATAACGAAGGCGCAGGGGGCATGCAAACTTGTGGCATGATGGCCAGATATCTCAATAGACCCATAGTCAAGTCCCAGGACCAGACGGAAGAATTATCTCGCACTTTCGACTCCCCATTCTTGATTTCATCCGCCCAGGGCTACTCCTCAGCATACCCACAAGCCAGAAATACCAAAACCTAGCCAAGCCATAGCTGCAAAGGTCCTACGGCCGATGGTTTGGTCCAGAGGGTTCGATCTCATCATAGAAACTATTATATCCCGCCCTGTCGCGATGGGTAAGGCCCCCACCCTAAATACCGCCAATCCCCCAAGAAGAGATAGTGGTAAAACAGCCCGTATTATGCTTCCCCATAGGTTCCTAAAGGATCCCATGAAAGCCATCAGTGCACACAGCAAACTTCCGAGGAAATACCCTAGGATCACCCCATCTCAAGAGCACCGTGCTCACTAGGCATAGCGCATTGTTTAACAGACCCAGCAAAGATAGATTGGGCGGCACAAGGATACAGAGGGAAGGGGATGAAGGAGAGAGGGGGAAAGAGGGGATAACAACTTTGAGGGACGCCCCCACTTCGCGGATACATCCACAATTACAACCACCATCCAATAGTACAGTAATCATCCGTCAATACCATCCCAGAATAGTAAACTATTCCTCGCTACTCAGTCAACCGGCCAGCACATCAAATAGGGCAACAAATCCCAGACCACCGGTCCCTCATGAAGGAAATACATGGACAGGAAGCAAATCCCGTCCCATCCCAACCCAACCTTAGACACCACACAAATAATCATACAATCACATGAGCTAAAGAAAAAAGACACCCCAAAACCCGTTAGTATCTGCAATAAATATCTAAACCACAACACCCAACAGCGCGGGAAGAGGAAATCTCCTCTCCTTCCCTGTACGCAGTATGCACAATGCTTTGTAGCACTATGAGTACTGTACCAGTACCCTCCTTCCCGCCCTCCTCCCAAGCACCAGAAGTCCGAGAAAGAAATAGCACCATACGTTTTTTACCCAAAAGCTTGGCCCCAACTCATCCAAACCCAAGCCAAACAACCCTAGGCAGGCAGGCTCAAACCGAGCCTTTGATCACGGGAACTCACTCGAAGGATTATACCTTGTCCCACCTCGTACCACTCAATCCCTTCCCACCCACAAACCCCACAAAGAAAATAAGCTCTGTAATCCGTGAACCACCACATCCAAAAAATATCGACAACAATTACACCTATAACTATCGGAAAAACAGCATGTTACTAGTCAACGTCCTATCATACACTATGGCAAAGAAAAAATAAGAAAAAAGCAAGAAAAATCGACCGACCAACTAACCGAACGATAGGTCCCCGTGAGACCCCTTATTGACGTGCCAACTTATTGACGTGCCAAGGGGTGTCACAATTGCGGGATTTGCGGTTTCGGGATTTTTCAGCCAATCATTTCTTCGCATTGCCCAATCCTTCTGAGAACGAGAACGAGGGTAGTGGCTGTGAATAGAGCTGACAAAAGGAGGGGAGAACCTAAATTTCACTGGAGAAGGAGCCAAAGAAGGAAGGAAGGAAGGAAGGGGGGGGGGTTGTGCGATACTCCGCGATGGCACAAGCTCTCCATCCCGGGCTCCATCACTGGACCGGAAGAAAAGAAGAAGAAAAAGCAAACAATTCAAGCAGGATGATATAGCATTAAAAAAAAAGCCTCGTACATTATATGAGTTGCAATATATAATGACCCTCACAATAACTAATCCTTCACCTAGGCAGGGCTTGTCCTGCACAGTAGGTCTATTTGTATTGCGCCTCTATAAGGAGAGAAGACCCTGCCCCCATTAACAAGTCCCTCCTAGAACTCCCAATACGTAATTCAGCTACCATATCAACACACTTACGATCATTCAAGTCCAAGCCTCACTACGCTTTCCATAAACCAACACCCAACCCCTAGGATGCCGGAAGGGGAGAATTCGATAAGGCATTACCATCACCGCAGGAGTGTAGACAAGACAGAAAAAAGAAACCCCGCGGGTGAAAATTTTGGGCTCAGCTCCTATTAAGGAACATGTATCTGCACATATTCTCACTCGGTAACCCCGGACCAAGGGTGTCCTTGGTCAGAAGAGGCCGGAGTCGAGGGGTAAAGTAACGGGACCGATTAAAAGACAGAGAGTTGCTATCTTGCTTACTCGTCTGTGGACGCTCTTCTGGCTGCCCTACCTATAACAATCCGTAGCATGAATATACATCAATACGACTCCTGCCATTTCCTAGATCCTCATACCCCAAACGGCCTGGCAATTGGCCGAATATATTCGCACCTGCCATCATATTGAAATAATACTCCCGATAAAAGTCATGGCGGCCCCTAATTCTCGGCTCGCTGGGGGCGAGAGTTCCAAATGACTAAAATTGCCATTGTAATCTGATGATTCATCCTTGTGCACTGGTTTCTGGATTCTAAGGACTTCTGTGGCAGTGTAATTCCCACAAGTGCGCGCATTATGCCCAGGACTTTGGGTCCTCTCCTATAGTGCTGGCAGAACAATTGTGCAACACGGCAACCGTCATCCAGATATAATAGGTAACATAAGACCAATTTCTTTCCTCTTAATATCGCATGCTTGTACTATCAATTCCACCCTTCTCAGCCAGCCACCCCTTTGCTGATACTCGTTGCTTGTACTGAGTGGCGCCAGAGCAGAATTGAAGAAAATGCGATAAAGCAAGAAAGTTAAGCCAAGAATGGGAAACATGCCAGATCCCCATTGTAGTACGCCCCCTCCGAACCGCCCGAATAAAAGAAAGAAGTGTATAAAAAAGTAAAATCCACCAGGAAAAACTGGAGATAATTCATAGAGCAACTGAACTCTGCCCGCCCACGCTATTCACCCATTACTCTACCATTAGGTTTCCTCACCTATAAGCAACATGCCCCTTTCACCACTATATTAAGAACCAGGAGTAATGCAGTGTGGGGCAGACGGGGAAAGAACAAAGGGATACACAAGAGGGAAGGTACGCCAAAAGTATAGAGATATAACAGGAAAGGAAAGTGGAAGGTGGCCTAGAATGGAAAAAATAATAATAGCCGGAAAAAACCAATAAAGAAAAAGCAATCCTCTGAACAAGTAACAAGGCCAAAGAGGCTGACACAAAAAAAGAAGCTGAATAGCAATTATCGGACATGTATGGTACGTCTTAGATATCACCCGATGCACAAATATAAGCAGCCTCAAAATGTTGAGAGAAAAAACACCGGTGAGATATCGTGTGCCACCAGCGTGATTTCCGTTTTGAGGGGCATGACACGATATAAGAAACGCAAGTACTATAAACATCACGGCCATTCGTGCGCAGTACCTTGAACTGTAGTGTGAAAAGATTGATCATCTCCACCAGTGCCAGCGATATCAGTGCTGCTATCAGGAGAGGCTTCAGAAACCGGAGTTGGCAGCGAACCAGAGCCTTTAGAATCTAATCGCATCTCGGTGAGCAGGGCTCTCATCTCCTTAACATCGTGTCTGGCGGAGTCCCTAGGAAACTCTGCATCTCGCATGTCAACTAATTGCCGGATAGACATACCGATGGCTGTCTCGGTGTTATTAGTTATCCAGGTGTGCTTCAGTTGGGGGTCATTCCAGATTTCCGACATTCTATTACGGAAGGCGAGTGGGTAAACGAAACTATTAAATCCGTTGTTAGTGGCCGAGACCGTATTGGAAACATCGGATGTCGCATACCCCATCTGCTCAATCTTGGCCAATTGCTTCTGAATCCATCTTCTATATCGTTTGTTATTAGGGATCCAGAGAGCCGACAGACCCAGCGGGGCCTGGGCTGCCAGGAGCGCACCAGAAGGAGCATCCGGATACACCTCAACAGCAGCCAACACATTGCAGATCTCTATGGCCAAATCCTGCAAAGACGCCTCAGGTCCTGTACCATTCGTGAGAGCGATTTGGTGCTTAAGCACAATAATCAGGCCGTAGTAGTCGCACACGAGGAAATTAACCGCCCATTTATTCCCCTTGTAGATAGTCGCAGGCTCGAAAGGACAATCGTCCTCTGCACAGGTGCTTGCCTTTTTTACAACTTTCTCAGCCCCGCTCATGATCGCTGGATCCAGTGACTCAAACCAGGATTTGCATGCTTGTAACAGCCTCGCTGACTCATTCAGAAAATCCTCCATGATTATAAGCCCCTGAGACCGTTTAGCAGTCAGTATCGAGACATCCATAGCGAGGTCTCTAAACTCGCAGGATGCATTTTCAACCTTGAGGCTGATGCTTTCCGGATTTGCTTCAGTCTCCCTGTGAACGGCCCGCCTGTTGAAATCGAGCCATTGGCTGTCCACAGTGGTTCGATGTCCTGCCATCATGGCTACCAATACATCAAAATGAGCAAACCAATTAAATACCATTCGCCGTTGAGGAGTCTCAGACATGGTCTCTGGGGTCCACAATGCTGTCAAGATTTTGGTTGCTGCGTTTCTATGCTCCATAAGATTCATCCAATCCCCAAGATATTCCTGAAACATGTGAGCAAATGCCAACAACCAAACAAAGCTTATCAAAACAATACCTCAAAACTAGCCAGTTGAAGGATAGTAACAATAGTTGACATAGTATGTTCCTCATCCAAGGAGACTCTGAGAAGGCCAACGGATTTGTTGTAATATTCCAAGAACGTTTGAAACACTCCGGTTTTGTGATGAACGCTGTAATGGAAGGAAGAGAATGCTGCAACAGCATAAAGAAGAGCTTCGTTATTCACAGCGAGCTCCAGAAGGGTTGTCTTAAAAAAATTACTATTGTCGGATTTAAGGAGGTAATGGTGACAGGTAAGCATCTGCCGGTGATAGTTAAGGTAAAACGCAATATCGTGGGGAAGATGCGCCCATTCCGCAGAGTTGACGAGACTTGCGTGCGAAGTCGTCCTTCGAAGGGATGCGGCTGGGGAGGCAGGCTCTGAAGAGTCAGGATAATAAGAATTGTCATTTCCCGGTGAGGGGCTAGGGTCTATCAATGAGCCCGTCCTTCGAGGTTTGCCGCGTCGACCCTGATCAGACGAAGATGGCCACGATTCCCGACGTTGGGTTCCTCTCAGGTATCCATGGCTTGCAGAGGCCCTTAGCCTTGGTCCTTCTCCCGGAGTCGGTCTGTCGTCGTCCTGGTAATCGTCGAATCCATCATCTTCCTCCAATTCGTCAAGGGACGAACTCCCTTCCCTCGAAACAGGCGGTCTCTCCCGTCTGTTCCTCTGCGCCGACATGGATTTGGACGGAACCACTTTGGGATAGGTGCATTCCCTTCCACCCTTTTGACACCCTGTATATTGGAACCTATGTTAGTATCCACAGCCTTTAACCCAATTCAAAGGTGATCTGGTGAATTTACGTTCACAAACAGGATGCGTCTCGTCGCACTAGAGCCAGTAGCAATAACAGAGTCAATGGGTGAGTTCTAACGATGGTTGAAATTGGGGAAGGGGAATTTTTGTAGGGAGCGGGTGGGAGATAGGCGGGGGTGTATGAGCGGGGTACCTAAATACCACGACCATGTAGATCGCGATTGGGAGGAGGCTTATTACCTTGACGCGGCGTGTTCTGCATGTAAAACACCCCGACCTCGTGCGGCGATGTTTTACTGTCTCCGTCCCCGGAGCACTCTTTCTACGAACCCTTGATGGTTTTGTCCCAGTTGTCATGTTTCCACCCTCTGGCACAACAAAAAATGTAGTCAGAGGTGGGTGATCAAAACGAGCATTACCGCTAAGAAGGCCAGTGTTGCTGTTGCTATTGAAGCTCTGAATACCGGCGGATGTTTGCGCTGCTGAGGCTGATGACGTTGTTGTAAAGTGAGTCGCGTCTGGCGTGATATGAGATGAAGATCGATACAACCCCGTCATGACCAGGTAAAAATATTCTGGTAAGGCAAAAACCTCTTATCTTTTCGTTTGTTTGAAAGGAAGGAACAAAATGAAGAAAAGGGCAAAATGACCTTGAGGGAGTTAAAAGAGGGAAAAAGGCAAAAAGAATGAATTGCAAGAAAAAATTGATAGAAGAAAAATTGATAATCCTATTCTTGACTCGTCACTCAATGTGTCCACTCCGAGTGTTATTGCTAGTGATGGCAAATGATGTCTTGGGTACTCGCCGCTGTGGTTGACCTTCACCGTTTCCGTGTTTTTCTTAAGACCAACAAAAAAAAAGAACCTTAAAAGAGAGGAGCTGTGGGGAGAGGGGAGAGAGAGCCCTCAAAAAGAACAGATGAACAAGAGAGTGGACGCTACAGAACGGCAGGCAACCCGCCGTGCAGACGCGGAGAGCAACTTAGACAGACACAGTTCAAAGAGACGACTCGGTCAAAAAAAAGGCCGTCTAGGAGAGACAACCCCGAGAAGCAAGTCCGGAAAACAAGGAGAACCCCTAGTCAGAGTCCTCAGACAATTCCAGGCTAAAGCAGCCGGTTCCCAGTTTGAGTCCTACTTATTCTCCTTGACCCTTCTCTTTTCACTGCTGCAGGAAATAATTGCCCCCTCGCTGTTCCTTGGGCCCGTTCTTGGACTATTAGACACTGTGACACTCGGGAATTCAATGAACAAGTAACGAAAGGGGTACGATGTTGTTAGGAGCTGATCGATAATGTTGCTGCTTCGAGCAATAGGATCGACAGAAAGAAAAGCCAACCCCCTCCCGCAAGATCCAAATTGGAAGAAAGGAGCAAGAAAAAAGAAAGGAAAAGTTATATATGGAAAAAAATGCAGGAATGGTAAATAAGCCTCAATGAAAGGAAGGTGGCCAGTGGAACCCCCAGATATAGGTCAGGTTCTGATATGGGCATTACCAAATACCGGGAACTTTCGTGAGATATGAGTGCCGTCGAGCTAGCTTTTGGGCGACAAATAAGATATGGGGGTAAATGGAAAATGAAAATTAAGAGTTAAAAATTAATCAAATATCAGACATAAGGTCGAGAGGAGGAAGAAGAAGAAACAAGAGAAGCTACAGTTCTTCAATCCACCCACCTTCTTGAATCTCAATCTCAATGGGAAAGAAAAAGAAAAAGAAAAAGAAAAGAAATAATAAGAAAGGAATCAAAAAAGAAATCAAAAGGAAAGAAGTAAACAAGCTCACCCCCTCTCTCTGAATCCGAATTCTTTCCTATCCTGCTGCATTGTATGCTGCCCAGAATCATAACTTCCACCGACACAGTGGAGATGGGGACCCGGACTTCAGAAAATGCGCAATTCTTATGTATGCGCGGCGATGCCCAGAGGCCTGCACGAGGCGCGGATTGAGTTCCAAGCTCTTGATCTTCATTGAGGGAAAAAAGGTGTCTCTATCGCTGAAGCATCTGGATCACAATTCAAGACAAGATGTCCAATGTCCAACCCCGTGCGCCCAATTGCATGGTTGCGGGGGCCAAGGGGCAAAACAAACCATGTGGTAGCGGGACGAAAATGCAGGCCTAGCCATGCCGATGGGAAGGGTTTACTGTTCGAGGAGGGTATCAGGCATTGAGGGGACATGGATCGAAAATAGCGAGTGTGTGAGAGAGAGAGAAAGTTAAAGTAAAAAAGGAACAAGTTATGTGACAGCCCTGTAAGTCGCTTGCCTCCTGCTCCCTCGTTTTGAGTGGGTGTTCAACCAGATTTGCAGGCACACTTCCCGAGGAGGATGGGTGCGAGGAGGGAAGCATCACATAGCTACTCTACTCGAGTATGCAAAGTAATACTGCCCAAAATCTGCGTCCAACTCTTTTCAACCAAACTCAGCATGCGGGGAAGGCGAGACGAGAGCAATCCTGCGATCAAGACTGGTCGAACCAAAGGTTGAAAAGGGCCTCCTCGTCCTTCCGCCCCTCCTTTGGAGCACAGGAAGCGAATTGCGGGAATCCAATCAGGCAACAAAGTCCAAAAAACAAATAATGGGGAATGTGGAGAGGATTTCAGCGGGGTGATGCAAAGTGCAGCGCACCATATGAGTTTCGCTCCCCTCCACTACAGCAGAAGGAAGAGGAGAAAATAAGAGAATCTATTGGATGGGGTAAAGTAAATAATTCAAGCTAGATATGGATTTATTAAGGTAGGTATGATACTATCCCCCGATACTCTGATGATACTACACTCAAGCACCCTACGACCAGAAAAAGAGTGAGATCCGGCAGAGTGGCAGACACCGCAAATCGAGACTTATATCAATTCAAGGTCGTTTGTTAAGCAGGAAACCACCTCTCTAAAGAGTGTGCCGGTACATCAATACAGATGTACTACCGGTACCCTACTTGGCGCAGCGTCAGTAGGATATTGCTTGATACAGTTAGCTTGCGCCGTGTTAATTTGGCAGCCCTCATATAAAGATAATGAAATTTTGAACTATCCTAAGCCCACAGAAAGTGGAAATTCCTTTAAACCCTTCAGTAATTCTCTAGGAAATCATAAGGTAAGCACTTTTGCACAAAGTGTTGAGCTTAAGGGTCGTGGTTGGTGGGCTGGGGGGTTGAGGTCGGGCACTGGAGTGAGTTGGGGGCTGATTTGTGTTGGCTGGCACCGTAAGCACATTACGCAGTAACTTAATCCCAAAGAAAACCTAGGGTAATTCGAAACCTACCCAGACTCGGAATTCAACCTATCCCCTTACAGACATCCAGGCACCCGGATGCAGGAAAATAGTGGAGGAGAACACGGGCATAACCATCGATATCACAGATAATGCAATATGAGAAAAAGCCGAGGGAAGGAAAAGGGGTACATACCATAGAGTGACAGAGAAAGGGAGAGAGAGAGGCACAGAGAGAGATTTGTGCCATGATACGAAATTGCATTTTCTTCCTCTCCTTAGAGGCGAAATGGATCCACTCTCGAAAGTCTTCTGCCACGAGGTTGACAGCGGATCCATATCTGCAGATTATACGCCGGCTTCCGCAACATGGGAATTCCATTGGCAAGTCTACGTGCCTGTCGTACCTCCGCCGAAATATACGCGAGGCTATGCACAAAGAGGAAAGCACTGAAGAAACATAGAACATTCGTACCACGAAGGAGGATGTCCTCCGCCCTAAAAAAGGCCACAAGAAATCAAAAACCAAATATTGTGAAAAGCAAAAACCAGATATCGGATACCTGTCTCTGAGGTTCCTAGCATTAATATGATACCGGATAGATAATAATATTAGTCATCTGCCGCGACGGGTCTATCGGGGCAGAGGTGGACCATAGCCTCCTCTATCTCGATCTGAGTTTAGTCATATCAAAGCTGAACCGTGAATCCTATTCGGGGGGTTTCTTTCCCATTCCCTCTTTCTTTTTTTCCATTCCGCACTGACCCCCCCCCCCCTCTCAACGGCTGTGTCACCGGTTGTGATAGGAGGCGGAGGGGAAGGAAGAAGAAAGCGGAGTCTTGAGGAGGTGGGACGGACGGGGCTCTTGCTGGGATTGGAATATTTGTGGGCATGAGACAGGGATCATTGGCAGATGTCTTACTCTGGAGGGGTGGACATAGAGGGATTGGGCGAAGGCGTAAGGGAGACCGGCAAAAGGACAGAGGAAGAGAGCTTTGCTAATTGCTCTCTCGTATTTGTGTACTGGGTTTGAGGGCAAATGGGGCGGGGGGGCTATTGGCTTGTAGGTCGCCTCCCCGCAGTATATCGTGGAGCCACTGTGGCAGGAGGAGCACTTGTAGAGGATTCGCCTGACTTCTTTCTACCTTCAAAAGGAGCTAGGATTGACCTCTCCTCTAGTTACACTCACCAAATTTTGGTCAGTAAAGCCCCGTATGATCCTACCACCACCACCCGACCAACAGTCGATCCCCAGATTTTGAGGCGCCTCACCGCTTTGGCGGTGAGTGCTATTGCCTACAATGTCGATTGGCAGCAGATAATAACAGAAACCCCACGGAGCCGGTAGTATCATGCGTATTGGAACATGAGAGAAAAAACATGGCTTTGGTTCAGTACCTCCTTGTTCTCGGAGGGTCCTAGTGCCCAAGAAAGATCGTCATAGCCATCCACCATACTACTCGAACAATACACGTTGAGATCAATATAAATACAAAAAATACGAAGGAATCCAATAGAGCAAACTCAGTGCATGCACAGATATCGTTATCGTGTATCCAACCCCCGCTCCCTCCCATCTTCATTCAACCCTTACATTTCAATCACCACCTAGCAACAACATAATTATTGGCCCAGAGGAAGTCCACATCAAACTTCCGGTTCTTGCTGAGCCGCAACCCACGGTTTTTTTTTTCCTTCCTTTCCCTTTTTTTTGAATCACAGTTTTTGATCAAGAACGAATAGGACTGGACGGGACTGGAACTGGCTGGTTGACAGGGCCGCGGGGCTGCAGGTCGCGAAAGATCCCTCCTGTCGGCATCTTTTGGAAATCCAGCTCTCACCCGTACCGTGCCTGTGCATATGCCGTATCTTTCGTTCTCGTTACGGGAAAGAAGTACCCGATAACATGGGGGTATATTTCTTATTGGCGCTCAGATACGTGCATCTTTTGTACCACATTTCTTTAATCCCTGTTTTCAGGCACTTCTCACCCGGCAGAGGTAAAGGTTGGATTTGCCCTAAGGGAGGTCTACCCAATTACCTTCGCTAATTGCTTAAACAACCCTGCAAGCAGCAATCGGACAGTCAGTCAGTCTGGCGGGATGGCAGGCAGGGAGGAAAGGGAAATAAATGTCTTTGGTAAGGAAGTCGCGGAAAACATACACTCCCCAGCCCAGTACTTGTAGGTTCACACGCGATGCTCATCGAATTGTCCGCGCCAGACACACACTCACTAATAATAACAATGATATAGTTATAATAACAGCACAATCTAATATCAAAGGACGCTAGTTCGGGATGTGGAGAACCTACCGGGATGATATCTCAATATCAAACAATCAGCTAATATCAGCCCCTCGATCCCCGGCCCAAGGGACACTTTGTGCTGCTGCACACTCCAAGCACCCGCAATTGAACGACATCGCATTTGGAGTTGTACGGTACTCGTACAGTGCTGAGCACTACACTAGCATAGGACCGCATGTCCAGAGCCCCCGTGCACTACTAGTAGTACATCAACTCATCTATCGACAGCGGCGATTGCCAGGGAAAGGGGAGAAGAGAAAAAGCAAAAACGCCCACTAAAGATTACATTACCATTATTTCGCACTACTGCGGCTACAGCAAAGCATGACAACGTGAGATGTGAACAGTACGAGTACTTGTATCATACTCGAGCACGGTACTCGAGTACGGTACTGGAGCCTTATGCTGCGCATGCACCGCCTTCCGAACCATTCATGCCAACTCCTGGCACATAAATTCACCGGTATTATAGTTCCTCCTCCTCCGAAGCAAAAACAAAGACAAGAAGGGGTTTTGGTTGCTACACCGGTGCTTGCAAAAGTTTACTTCATCTGTCTTGGGTTACCACATCATATCACGGTATTATTCGCAAACAATTTAGTAAGTAGCCGGGGTGGCTAGCTAGTTGACTACGATAGGAATATCATCCTCGGGATTAAATTCATTACTCTAAGACCCCATCATGGAGGCAGCGCAGGTGTGATGTTTTCTGATATGACCACTGCCAATACTTGTACAAGTCACATATCGCTATGCCGGATCTTGATAATCTGGATGCCTCGCTCTCCCATATGGACCTCCGGGGCTTCTAAATTCCTTTACACCAAAACCTGACCTGCTGTCCGGGATCACCCGCCGTGCCAGACAGATTCTTTAGATTTTGGCCGTGCCGGATAGTGGGGCGTGACTGTACTCGTCTTAGGCAACAAGTACCCGGACTTAGGTCTGTGGATTGTATAATAGTTAAGAATGAAAATAAGGTTTCAACTACCCGGAAACCGGGATTAAAGGAATATATATGGTAGAATATTTATGCATATCTGAGCGGCCATACAAAATATAACCCCCCCCCTGTTTCCCGGTTCTTCTTGCCCTTCAAGAAGCGCCTGAGCATTTTGAGTCTGAATTTAGTGTGAGTGCTAGGATGTGCACAGACAATCGGTCACACAGTACAAACTCTTGATCCCTGTGTTCAAGTACTTGTACTCGTACTCGAGTACATTTTGAGGGGCATTTGAGCGCTTGTACAATACTCGCAGCCAATTAAAATACCCGATATCAACAAATCGTTACTCTAGCCTCTCCCCCTCTCCCCACCCGGCCCCAAGTCCAAAGAACAATGCTACCGTACTGCAGGTCCGCCATTTCCCCCATGAGTTCTACAAATTCTGATCCCGAAGTGTCATTCTACTGACACCGAAATTTGGGCTGTATGAGTTTCTAAAACCTTGGAATAAGTTAGGTGGTTGGCCCACTCCACCCCCCCCCCCCCCCAAAAATAAATAAAAAATAAATAAAGAAAGCTCTCGAGTCCTCAACTCACGGTATTCTCTACTAGTAACTTAGGAGCAGACCAACCACGGATAGCCATCGATAGCTACAGTACCACCACCCCAGCTCGGCATTGCGTCCCACAACAGGGCCACAGGTACCACACCACCACCCTCCCGTCGGGCCATCTCATTTACATCCCGAAGAAGCTACTGTACCATACTCTACGAGTTACTATGCGATGGAAACGGGAAGGGGGAACACCATAACATTACAGCCCAGACTGAAACTGGTAGATCTGATCTAATCTAACCTTATCCATGTCAACCAACCAACCTCCCAAGAACTGTGATGTGCTATTACCGCAAGTGCTCTAACACGGGAGAAACGTGCTACGACGTTCTTGTGATTACCTCCCATAGTAAGGGGAGAGGAGCTGTGTATCCCCCCCCCCCCCTCTCTCTCCCGGCTTCTGAGTCTGTGGTAGCTTGGCTACACCTATCCCAGTAAGAGGGAATTCCGGTATGATGGCACATTTCTCCCATGTATGTATGAGCGCCGGCATCATACCCACGGTAGCGGTAGATTTATGCACTAGCACAGCGGAATAGGGTCTATGATTGTCACACCGTACAAGTACTACTTGCTACAAGCAGTGCACCCACATTAACCAGAACAGACAGGAATATACTTGGCTGGTTGGCCTCAGGAAACCAGCTATTCCATACAAGTACTAACTTCTTGCCAGACCCATTATCTCCGGATTCCCTGTCTGTTCGTCCCACCGCATCCTCGGCTTCACACCCTCTCACCCGTCTATAATATTCTACACCTAGCAACCACCATCTCATCCGGCGCCGTTCCCCCAAACGACCCAAACACAGCCCATCACTTTCCCTCGCATGCACTTCTCTCTACCACACTCCACCGCCTGACACATTACGACTGATCACCCCCCCTCCCCCCCAGCAATCCTAATCTCACAACCGTGCACTGTGCAAGCCCTCTCCCTCTCTTTGTTGCTGGGAATGGATTGCTCGATTTCAGATATTTATAAACCCACCAGTGCGCGATCCGTGCCCGAGCGCCCAACCACCAGCCAGCCAACCAACCAAAACACCATAAAACAAGCTTCAAAGCGGCACATCTATCATTGTCCCGAACCGTGTCTACGCCACTACCCGTCCCTTCTCACCAGGGATCCAACCTGTTCTGAGGAGGTGGAGGAAAAGAGGATCAGCGGAAAGAAATAATAATAATAATCCTACGGTAGTTTATAAGTCCCTATATGAGTACGGCGGTTCGTGTTACCATTTCAAGGTTTCCGACCATCGATTCGGCAGAGAGATGTAGAGGGAATAGAGCTTAAAATAAAGGAAAAAAAAGAACAAAGCATTCCAGGGGCCCGGTACCGATGGGGTGCATACGAGTAACTCGACTCGATTCCAGTTTGTCCTGTTCCATTAACTAACTTAACTTATCGTGGGCGGGTTAGTAAAGACCAATGGTATGATAGCTAGATAGCCTTACACAGTGCTGCGGTACATGCGAGCCCTGGGGCTAGGACGATGGAAGGGGACCTATGTGTATAAGAGAAATTTGGATAGACGGACGAACTATGAGGTATTCGCTACTGTATTGCTACCAGAGGAACCGGTAGAACTTGGCCGAATCCTATTTCCTAGGGAGGGAGTGCTACCGTAGACTACAATGAACGAATGGACGAACGATTGGTCCATGCACGGATAGACGGGGTGAGTGTAGTCTGATATGGTCCGGTATGGTGCTGCATAGAGTAGGATTGCGCTTCACTGTACCGTGGTAAGACATCTCTGCTAGCTATGATATCATACCTGATATCATAGAGGGTGCGCTGGATCAGCGAATCAATCAACTAATGCCTGGAAATTAGGTGCTCTAAGAACATGTACTGCTGTCAGGGTTACGACAACCTATAGGAGACAAACATAACTTGGGGAGTGAGACAAATTGTAAAAGGGAATACCGGAATGGAGATGGGCCACCAACACATTTAGCAACAAAAGAAGGAGAAAACACATGAAAACCTAGACCCGAACCCAAATGCTAACCCAGCCCCTCCCGAAAAAACAGCTCGTCGCAGTGAAAGGAAGAAACTTGAAAACCCATATTGAGGAGTTGAGGAGAGGCAATGCATTAGTCAAGAAACCAATTGTGGTCCCAATGCACAACGATACTAGGATACTAGGGTACAATGGTGGATAGATAACAGCACCCAAAAGACAACATAGATGCTTCAACCCACAGAAGAAAAATCAACACACGACGCCTTACCACCGAAAGATGTGAATGACAGTACAGTTTGTGAGCCCTGGCCATCATGAAGTCCCCTAGCGAATGAAACATAAAGGGGCAGGGAAATGGAAAAGAAAAGGAAAAAGAGGTATAACAACCTAACTATGCAACAAACCCAAGAACCGTCTTCTCACCGTTTCCGAAAAAAGATAGAAAAACAACGTAAAAGATACTCCAAACGGCACAAAGGCTAAAGAGGCAAAAGGATAGAAAGGAGAAGGGAAAAAAAATAACAGTGGGCAAGGTATATACGCCCACCATGGGTAGCTGATAAAACAATCAATGCAATCCATCCAGCTCAATCTAACTACCGACTGGCGAATGGAGATAGTTGGTCCATGATGGTAAAAACCCGAGAAGATACCAAAACTTTTATTATGATGCAGCAACAGCGTCCAGGGGATCCTGGGCAAGGGGATCTGATGCAGCCGGAGGCGGGGCAGGGTCTGACTGTTCTTTTTCGTTAACCCCTTGGCCTCGGCATAGGGGGCACGAATTGCGTCCCGTGGTCAACCACTATGAATCATTAGTATGATTCTATCAAAGACTTCGTAGCTATTTTCCTACCTCATCAATGCAGTCCTTATGGAAGACATGTTGACATTTGGTTAGTTGACGACACTGTTCACCATCTTCATAATCACCCAAGCAGATCAGACATCTGTCCCCCTGAGCGATTTCGGCGCCAAGGGCGCCTCCATCACCAAAGGTGAAGATCCCACCGGCAGAATTGACATCATCTCTGGTTGCTACAGGGGGCTTTGCTGGACCGAGCAAGGATGAGAGAAGCATCATATCTTCGTACGTTGGAGCCTACAAGTCCAGTATTAGCAAACGGAATGGGTATACAGGACTTCAGGGCGGAACTATTTCTAAAGAATTGAAACTTACATCAGTGAACAGGCTTGGAGTCGTAAGGATTGGATGATCCTCCGGGTATGAACCACCAAGTACATAGATAATCCAGCTCCTAGTGCCCTCAGGGCTCCCCGAAGGGCGCCTACTACTACTACTACTAGACCCGCCACTTCCACTTGCGGAACTAGCGCTACCAGAATTACTGCTTCCTCCAGACCTTCCAAGTGGTGGCAAAGGTTCTGGGCTGCTCAAACGCCGCGACAAACGGCGGCGCGATGGTTCCCTCCCGCCTCCGTACCCCAGTCCGTTATCATCAGGAAGTATATTAGATTCTGCTGACTCAACTGGAACTCGAGATTCGGGAGCAAGCGGTTCCTGACGGAAGTTTGATATACTGGGATCGGCTGGAGTGGAAGGAGGCGGTAGTGCTCCGGAGGAAGATTCAGAGAGAGACGGTGGAATTAGCGAGGTATCAAGTTCAGATGTTGGCCTCAACGACCCAACAGAGGCCCCTCGAGCATGTCTTTGGTTATCAAATCCAAGTGAGCCACCAGGCGCACCACCCACTGAGGCCCTTCTATGACTATTACTGAGCCTTGGCCTGCGGTGGATGCTTGGAATATTGACGGGAAGATTGGCGAGGGCGTCAAAAAATGGAGCTGGCCTATTGCCTTCTGCCTCTGTTGTGTCTCTTGGGGTGACGGAACGAATCCCTACAATAATGACTGGAACCATTCGGGAGCGAGAGCCATCAGAGCCCTCCTCTCTACCGTGATCTGTGTTTGAATGTGCATTACTCCCAAAGCGGAACATCCTGAAGAAATTGAGCGGAGGCATAACTGATTCTGCACGTTCACCATCCGCCGGTGTCCCTCCACCCAGCTCATTGCCGCCATTTCTAAGGGCCGCAGCTAGACGTCCATTTTGGAGAGCTCTTAAGAAAGATTCAAAACTTCCGTCCCCTCCATTATCCCCGGCTACATCTTCAGCCTCTCGAATTGCCTGCTCAGTCCCCCCAACAAGTGATGCTGCCGTAGCTGCAGCAGCGACCGAAAGTAACCTCGACAACATCGCGGCCTGGTCTTCCCCTGGTCTTACCCGAGCAGGGTTATTGTCGAGCTCATCCATCAAAGTTCCGGTGCCGCTAGCAGGACGATCTTGTCTGGGCTGGGATGTGCTGGACCGCGAAGGTCCAGACTGGGATACTGAGTTGAGATCTGGCGCTGAAGGCATATCTATATCCATGTCTCCACTATGGCTGTGATCACCGAATGCTGAACCGAACATACTTGCCCTACGAGACCTAGATTGCGATGGTCGCCCTGAAGATGGGCGAGCGGAGCTACCTGTACGAATATCTGGAAGGAGATTGGGCCATGAACTGATCGACAAGGACGATCTGACTCTTGACATACGCGAAGGGCGAGATTCGGCGGGAGGCGTAGGCTCGGTAGGTGATGAGAAGGACGGGCTCTGCGGGTGTGGAGTAGCAGTGGTGACGGGAGATATATCCATCATGTCACCAAAGTCTGATTCGGGAATATGCGTGGAACGAGGAATATTACGTGGTCGGGTGCGCGGCGACGAAGGTCGGGTACGTGACGACCCGCCGAGAGAGGTGGGTGACGGTGAGCGGGAACTTGAGAAACGTGGGTTACGGGAACGAAAACGGATATTTTGCATCCTGTTACCCACTGATGTCGACGAAGACGAACCTGGCGACATTATCCTATTTCCTATTCTTGATATGTGTTCAATATGATTCCGTAATCTTCTGCTCCTCCTGAGGACTGCCGTGGCCGTCTCATCTGATACTCCGGAATTAATGCTGTTCCTAGTCAGATTCTGGGCAGCCGGGTTTTGGCTAGCCTCGACTCCTTGGTTCGGCTGCTGCTGCTGCTGATGTTGTTGTGTTCCATTCCTCCTAGTAGTCGACGTCTCCCTGCCATCTTGGGGCGTTGAAGCACCCTGGCCCATCTGATGAGAATGCAGAGTGTTTGCTGGCTCAGAAAACACGAAGTCAAGCGAAGAGGGCTCCCCGTTAATACTGGGCTCCTCGCTGATCGGTTCTCTAGATAAAGACACTAGTGGCCTAAAGGTGATGTTGAGATTAGGAGAGGATGGCTGCATTTTAGTGGTGTGTTAGCAGGGGAACAAACGAGTAGACGGTTGTCAAGATCTGAACAAATGGCACGCAAAACAAGAGTGAGAAACAAGGAGAAGGAAACAAATTAAAAGAAGGGAAAAGAAAAGAAGGAAAAAAAAGTCGATCACTTACCAAGGAGTGCGTGGTGGTGGTAGTGGTGGTGGGTAGTGGTGATGAGGCAGGGGTCCAAAGCTAAGCCGAAGAAGACACCAAGACTTGGATGTGAGCAAACCGCAGAGAGGCGACAGGCGACAACAGAGGGGCAACAAGAGAAGTAGCAGGATGATAATGTCAAGTGGCGGGGCAAAAAAAAAAAAAAAGCGAGGTTATCGAGGCTGACGGTAGTTAGTGTTGCGGAGGGGGGAAAATACAAGAAGCAGCCGGATTATGGGCTCGCTTGCTATGTGGGTCGTGGGTGATTGTCAGAGGTTGACAGAACAAAGATGAAGAAGATCAAGACGGGAGGGAGGGAAAGGAGGTGGAGGAAGGAGGAGGATGATAGTATGGGGGGAAATATGGTAGTAATCGAGAGAATAGAAAAGAGCGAGAGAGAAGGTATGTTAGAGGGAAGTAGTAAAGTGTAAAGGTGGATGAACCACCTTGGAGGGAGGGTGAAGGGGTGGTGGGAGATGAAGGCCGGAGACTAGTTCGGCTGGGTCATGCCTTGGTGTTGATGGGGAAGGAGAGGAGAAGATAATAATGATGATGGTGGTGGTGGTGATGATGGAAAGAAAGAAAGGTTTACCAACAGTCAGCAGCAGCAGCAGCAGCAGCAGAAGCACCAGACAAGAACAGGTCAGGTCGGCTTGAAGAGACCCTCCCCTCGATACCGGTATTGAGCCGAAGAAACGTCGAGGGGGCTGATGATTGGTCGCGGCAAGAAAAAAAGAGGGCGAAAACAATATGAACAAAGCGCGTAAAACGGGCGACAATCTCCACGCCTAAGTTATTCAGAACTCAGGAACTTTGATGCAGTGCGGAGGACTTCAATCACTCTTATTAGCTGAGGCCTATCTTGAGGGGACAACAATACGGTATCTCTGAGTGGTACGCATAATCAGGTGGTACACATAATCAGGTATGATGTCCAAAGTGATCCATATTTTAAATTTTATGGGAAGGACATGAAGCCATACCGGTGCTGTATCTTGCTTTATTGGCTTGTTTGGTAAGTTGGCCCACGATATGATGCTGGTATGATATTATGAAGAATTCCCACCGTTTTCTTTTTTGGCGAAATTGGTGATAAATGACGGGCCTTCCGCAACTGCAACTTTCGGCCGCCAGGAACGGATACTGGAGAAGAAAGGCACCCCATATCCTTCGACCCCTCCACAACGGGTTTAATTTTTCTTTTTTTAAAAAAAAAGACTCGGATTATGATGCATACGCAGACATCCCCGACATCCAACCTTTCCCCGAGTTCCACTATTTCTTCTCATTTTGAAGGCAATCCGATACCGTACCATACTGTATTGTACCAATACTGGTGCTTTCTTGGTCTATCAAATCATCGTTCAAGGTACAACGTTTTCCAGTCCAAGGATCTTTTCTCTACCCTAAAGGCTGCCGACAAGAAGCTCCAAAGCTTATGCTGTATATACACAAACACCCCTCATCTCCCCTCCCCCCATGCCGCAACTTACGGGACTGTACTGCACAACAATTCCGATGCCGCAAATAGCGGTGCTCCAATATGCAAGACAATGGCAAGGGGCAACGCGTGAATGGGTCGCGCAGTCACTCTTCTATCCACTAGGCTGCCGTTAAAGTGAAGAATCAGCCGTAAAGGTTGGTTTACCTTCAAGCACTCTTGTCGATCTCCATTGCTCAGGATTTCACCTTCCAACCTTGCGATATCTACATTTCTTTTCTCCCCTTCCTATCGCATACTGAATGGCTTATGACTTCCCAAGCGGGTTCTTCGAAGAAAGGAATCATTGGAATCTCTCTTGTTAGCTCACCAAAAAAAAAAAAAAAAAAAAAAAAATTGTATCGCAGCCTACACACACACCCAAAAGTGGGGAAGCGCCTCATCCATCGTCATTGCTGTACCGGCACTGTAAGAGCCTTTCCCCGCTCCAGGCCTTCTGCCGTATTACAATCACCACAGCCTCCGGAGGCACCTTTGAACTTGTCGTCTGGTTCTTTTTTGTTTGTATTTTTACTCCCATGAATGCGCTTGATAAAATATAGCGTAAGGGTGGAACCCGAAAAGGGGCTGGGGAAGGCTGGGAAATTTCTTCAGGCGCTTGAAGTGTGTGCTGTGATAAGTGACTGCTGTTCTCTATTGATGTCCCCGTAGGCTTAATACCAGTAATGGGGCCGTATGAAATATATTGTTTTGTGGGTTTATCTAGCTCATCACAACAACCTCAAGACCTTATCAGGTCAAGTTCAAGTGTGATATGTCCCAACCCAAATCTCCTCTGTGCACCCAACCTGATTCCCAACATGCCAGAAATGAAAGCGCTCAAACAGGAATAATGATGGTAAAAAAAAGAGAACAAAAGTACATCAGAATGATAAAATTTATAGACAAAGACCAAAGGGTCAAGAGAAGGAGTCCAATATCAATGAAACCGGGAGGAAAAACGCAGCCAGCAGCTCAAAAGCAACACGATCTCTCGGCCGTGGATCTCATGCCAACCCCTTCATAGTCGACGAACCCTTGAGGCATCGAATATTGCTAAAGTAGAACCCCGGCGATATGTAGCCGTCGTCGTCGTCGGATAATGGATGTAGAAACGGATACCTAAATCGATAAACGATCCAACGATAACCGGTCACAAGATCTCTGCCTCCGCCTATCAAACAAACCCGTGAGTCCCAAATATCTTACCGGGAAGGGAGGCTAACATACACTGGCTGTAATCGGTAAAACCGTTCTTGGCCGTCCGAATTCCGCCCACCTATCCACCACTTCTCGCCAGAAGGAGGCTCCACAAAACCCTCAGTTGAGCTTGATGAGCTCCTTCGTTGTCTTGGAGGGGTGAAGTTAGTAGGTTGTTGCTGTTGACCACTATTCGCGTGGACAGTAGTAGTAGCCATAGCAGCGGTTGACGAAGGGGTGGGTGTTGAACTACTTGCTGTGGCCGATTGGGTTTTGGGTCCCGCAGAGGGTTTTGATGATGGTGAGGACGGCGATGGATTGTTGGAAGAACCCTTTGCCGTAGCGCTGTGTGCTCGGAACGCTACCAACAGATTTGCTAGAAAGGGTCTGTTGGTGGGCATGGCTCCTTGACTCGAATGTCTGACTTCCTCCTGTTCTTCCTTCCGCCCTTCCTTCCTTCCTTCCCAGCTTCCGGTGTATTTAAATGTACGGAGACAGGCCCTGTTCACCCGATGCCGTTTCGGGTTGTGCTATTGAATCCGAGAGAGTAGTGGTATTAGGCTCGGGAGTGCCTGTGGTAAATGAAAGGTGCCGAGTTGCGAGGATGTGGAAAGTATGAGATGGAGGGGTGACAATAGCGAGAGGAAGGTAGGTGAAGGAGTGGAGTGGGCGGTCTAGCGCGGCTGTTGTATCGACGAAGATCGGGGGAAAACGGGATACCGGTATCGGAAATTTTGAGTTTGTTCAAGCTGTGACTCCGCGCCAAGTGGGGAGATGTAACAGTTGCAACGTGGAGCCGACAAACCCTTCAGGAATCCGATATCGACTTCTAAGGAAATAGGGTAGGCAAGATACGAAAAGAAGTACGGTACTGAGGGAAGGGAGTGAAAAGGGCACTTTTTTTTTTTCCTTCCCCCTTGTCTTAGGCAATGCAAACAGCACAATTATGAGGCCTAAACAAAGCCGGGAACAAGGGTAAATTATCCGTGAATTCTTCCTTTCTTTCCCTGGCCTTGGGCGGTAGGAGGGCAGATAGAAATGACAAGTCTCTGGGGGAGGGAGGAAGGGAGTGGATTGAAGTAGCAAGAAACAAAGTCTGCAGCAGAGAAATTTTGCTCGTTGTGTGGGGTGTGTGTGGATGATATGTTGAACTGGCAAGCAACTAGGTATGATATGGCGGCGTAGGTATCGTACTGTGCTGTGCAATACTGTGGTTTTGCATGCCTTGTGAGACGTAGGCGTCAGCGGTCGGGAGAATCGTGGGGCAACTGAAAAATTGAAAAAATTAGGATTGGACCTTGTTTGATTGGTTCGCGGCTCCGGTCCAGGGGTAGACAAAGGTCTTTTATTTAAATCCACTTCCAGACTCCCGTTTTCCGCCAGAAAGTTGGTGAAAATCTAGGGCGAAACGATTGTCAAAGAGTAAGTGAAAGGTATGTGTGTTAATTGCGTAGAAGTCAGTCCCTACGATTTGAAGATCTTCTCTATATATTTGGGTTGACGTTGGGTTCGACAGTTCATTTTTGGACCCCGCTGTCCCCCCCTTTGTGCCTAGCGTTGTAAGCCTCTCCAAGAAAATATTTGCTCGGCATTCCGCATTCCAACTTCGATCCAACAGTAACTTCATCACACAGCTCCCCCCTCCAACTTCGGTAGCAGTATACTTCTATACCCGCGATCATAACCTCTGTGCCTTCAGGAATATCGCAATGGTGCATGCAACTACATCCCCTTATAATTACTCTCTTTAAAGAACCAGCTTGCTGATGACACCCTGCAGGCTCGCTATGTTTCTTCCTATGGCCCAAAGTGAGTTGTCCTATATTTGAGAAACCAGCCGACCAGAGAAAGTGATTGACTAATGCTGGCCTCGCGGCTTATAGATTGAGACCTTCTTTCAACATCATGGGCTACCCAATCAAGAATCTCCGGCCTATGTTCGAACACCCTGTCTAGATTTATTTCGCCCTGTCCACTGCTGACACATTTCATCGGACAGTGGTATTAGTGCTGCAGGTTTCGCAGCTGTTGCTGGAGGCGCTGTTCTCTTCATCCTTGAAGGAGTTCCCCGCGTTCAGCAAGACGTCTTGCAGGTTGGGATTCTCTCTTTGCTGTTTTTGGCGGTGGGGGTTGCTTACTGGCCCGACGCACAGAAACTGCCTTTGATTGGGGGCTACTGGACCGGGCGAGAGAAGCCTGCCTCAGACAACGTAACCCCCTTCAATATCCCTTCTATATTTCTGTATGCGATTAGACCGACTAACATCTGTTTGATTGACAGCCATTCTGAACTATTCCTATCGGTCAATTGTGCCAGTTTTCCCCCTTCTTCGGTGGGCGGACAGTTCGATGCCAGGCACAGGGTAACCTCGCATTTATAGTTAAAGGCGGGGCTGACGATGGCGCTCAGCGTGTATAAGAGGGCTAGAATTTAGAGTTTATTGAATTCATCATGCGCGCGACTATGCTTCCTGCCGACACTTGATATTCATTCTGGCTTTTAGGCTTCGCCCCAGTGCTCCCGTATTTGTCTACGATATTCTACACGAATCGCTATGGGAACAGAACAGGCACCTTCTGGGTCTCGCTCGCAGAATTATACAAGATCTGTCAACATTTTCGCTATAGTACACTAGGGATATATTATTGGCCCTACGTCCATTTCGTAAGATATGTGTAAATTGGTGATCCTCAGCCACCAGGCTTCCAACACAAGCTGCTTAATTTAACTTTTTGAAAAAGCTAGGCGCCCAATACTCCTTTTCGTCCGCCTGGCCATCAAGCCAGACCAAAGAATCTGATAACAGGTCGTCTATAACAGTTTGTACACGGGCTCCATCCCAACCCAGGTTAACTCTCAACATCGAGTGGGTTATGAACCCGAGTACCTGAATAGCTTCGAGTACCGTAGACTGATCTGTGTTGAGTTCCTTGGGCACGGATCTGATCATCTGCCGCCGACCAAGGTCGATCACAGAAAAGCCTGAGCCAAGTGGTTTCAGAGCTTCAACGGCCCGGAGGATATCATCTTCACTGACATCGCTACTCCCGCCGATACTCTCGTCCTGCCTGGTGATCCGTTCCCGTACCTCCGCAACAGCAATCAACCCTCCATTTTCCTGCCTTGTTCTTCTGCAAACCTCCACAACTCTCACAGCCAACTCGAAATAAAAGTCGTTGACTGAAGTTCCTAGCATTTCAGCCCAGAAGCTACCCCCTCTGTTTGACGAGCTAGCAAGGGGATCGACGCCGATTGCCGTGCACATTCTTGCAAACTCTGCTCGAAAAGCGGGGTTTGAGCGGATGTCTTTCGCATGAGTTCGGGAGAACTGAGAGAGGGATGCCTGAAAAACGGAAAGCTGTGTCGTGAGTTCATCGATGTGAGATTTTTGAAGCAGTTGACCATGAGAAGCGTATTGTTGTGAGGTCTGAGTGTTTCTAGTAAGGGCGCCGAGCCCAACGCCCTTCCGCATATTGAGAAGGCGCAGGTGTATGGGTATGTGGGAGTTGGTTGAATGGAGTTTAGGCGGGGACTGAGGGGTGGTAAAGTGGAAGCCTTAAGGATAAGGCATTATGAGATGATACTTGCAGGCTGAGGGTTGAGAGTTACCCGGCTAGTCTATCTAACCTCGCTTTCACACACCGTTCGATTGCTTTGCTAGTCTCGAATCATGGTAAAGTTGCATGCAAGGTTGTAGCTCCCAATGATATCCCGAAGCATGGTATAAACAGTAGGTTATCAAGACAATATCGTTTGGTATTTTCTTGTGCTGCTATTGGCCTGACACTCCACCAGTCTCCCTTGCTGTCAAAGCCGGGGGCTCCCATCCCTAACCCTCGGAAAAGCTTCATTTAGGTTACCCGGCTTTCCTTGGCTCCCGCAAGTCACTAGACCCTAGTTCGGCAAATGAACCAAGCGAACAGCTGCAGCAGTCCGAGCGGACAGCCTCCCACAGCGATCTCGGGCCAAATAATGTCATAAAGATCCGGCCCAACTGGAGCCAAATCTGGACCTCTTTCCCCTCTGCAGCTGATTCGGCTAGGTTACCTCTTGACGCCGTGTCATTCCCAGGCGACTCGCAGAGCCTCCTCTTCTGACTCCCACCCTGACCTTCTCCTTTAGGCCCTTGCTTTTCTGTTCTTCCCCTCTACTGCTGTGCACACGATATGTATCATGCTTTCTTTACTCTCTTCTTCAAAGGGCAAGGGTCCGCGCGGCGGCCGGGGAACTTTATCTGCTTCTCTGGATCCTGAAGAAACCGCAGATCAAGCTAGGGTGGCCTCTCTTAATCGAGCTATTGAAATTTTGAATGAGTTGTTTCCGAACGTTGACGTCGACGAGTTCCGCCATATGCTCTCTACCTTTTCTGAAGAATCGCGATTACATGTTATCACGGAGGCGCTCTTAAAAAGGCCGAAGGATGGGAGGGTTCAGAAACGAGTTGTGGAGCCATGGGAGAAGTTTAGGTCCGAGGCATATAAAGTTGCTGCGAAGAATTTGCTGTGAGCTGGCTGCTTGCTGTTCTGTTTGATACTTTCTTTCTATCCATTTTCCCTCTCTCTTTTTTTCTTACCAACATCTCTACCACAAGCATCTACTAATGTTTTCCCGAGTAGTTACAAGGAGTTCAAAGGCTTAGCTCACTCAACGATCCGGGCTGTAATGGCTGAAAACAACTTCGACTACGCCCGCTCCCGGCTGACTCTTACGGATATTGCTGGCAAATCCTGGAGGTTCTCCTTCACTAGTTTCTTTCGTGGAGCGCGGTCTCTAATACCTCCCGAGCCAACTGTGACCACTACTGGATGTGAGGAATTGGATGATGAACTTTTTGCTTTGGGCAAGCCTACCCGGGACAGACAGGTGGATGAAGATTTGAAGGTGGCAAAGCTCCTGAATGAGACCGAACATGTTGATTTATCAGAGATGGTGGAGTGTGAATGCTGTTTTGGAGACTATCCGTGGACCGAGATCGCATCGTGTTCAGGTGGCCATTTCTTCTGCCGCCAGTGTCTGCTCCGGAGTGTCCAGGAAGGCTTATACGGACAGGGGAGAAATCTCTTGGGAGAGGTGTGCTCTGTGCGGTGTTTGTCTTGCTCCGCTTCTCCGCCATGTTCGGCCTTCGTGCCCCATGAATTGTTATTGGTTATCCTACCACCCGATATTCTACACTCACTCGAGGACAAGACGGCGGCAGAAAGTTTGGAGAGATCTGGTTTGGATTTGGCTAGGTGCCCGTTCTGCCCGTATGCAGAAGTAGTTGCTTTGGAAGAGTACCGAATAAAACGCAGTGCCAAAGTAGCTTTACTTGTTTCCGTTCTAGTATTGTTCTCCATTGCTCCGCTAGCTTTGGTGGTTTTCCTTATCCTCGTCCTTACAATAGTACTCACCCTGCGCTCACCCTCTCTAACCAGAGAAACATCAAATCCCATTCACTGGATCCTCTCATTAACTGCGTTCCGAGAACGGGTTGAAAAATCGATTGGCAGGATCCAGCGGAAACGGCGAGGTAACTTCTTTAGATGTGGAAGTGTTCGGTGCGGTCGGGATAGTTGTCTGGAGTGCGGGAGCGAGTGGGCCCCGTTCCATAAATGCTACGAGAAAGAGGAGGACAGTGTGAGGATATATGTAGAAAAGGCCATGGCAGATGCTATCAAGCGAACGGTATTGATACCTTTTATCCGGCTTTGTTTCTTATCAGGGATGAATTAGATGTGTATGAGCCTGTGATGATCAAGTGCTAACGTTGTGTAGTGCCCAATTTGCCATATCTCGTTTGTGAAATCTGATGGCTGTAATAAGCTCACTTGTCCATGCGGCTATGTTATGTGGTATGTCTGTATCTAGCTAGGTCTTTACGTTGCGATAAACCGCGCTTGCTCGCTCGAACAGCGGGGTCATTGTGCTGATCTATAACTACAGCTACGTTTGTCGAGCAGAGATAGGTAGTGAGAGCTACAAACACTTCTGCCAACACTTCCGACAAGTCCCTGGAACACCATGCGACGAATGCGACCGCTGTGATCTATACGTACAGGAAGATGAAGCAGCAGCGATCGATCGTGCAGCAGAGAAGGCAGAAGCAGAGTACTTCCGAAAGTTTAAAAAGCCTGAAGGGTGGAAATACAAGAAAAGAGACGCCCGGACTTCTAGGTCTAGGAAGGGTGATTTCCTCCGTTCTTCACGCAGCCTTCCACTTTCATGAGTGGTCTACAGTGACTGACATCAGCACACGACTACAGGCGTCAAACTATCTTGGCCAGAACTCATAGATGCGGACTTGGACCGCATCCTAGATCGGATTCTAGTTTAGGCTGACCGGCCGACATCAAAATCTTCCCTTTGCCCATGCATCCTTGTTCTGTCTGTCGGGGATGTCGAAGTGTCGGGTATCGCATTTACGGCGTTGTGTTTTTTCTGTGGAATTTTGTTTTCTATATTCAAAAATCTAGGGCTGGGACTGGTGGTGTGGTTCTTTGGTTAGCCACGACAGCCTGTATCGGTGGCGAGAATGAAGTGACGGATGGACACGAAATTAGATAGGCTGAGGCGGAAGTTAAGTTAGAAATGAGAAGGTATCTACTGTTTGTGCATTTCTCTTTCAGGCTGCTGCCACTAAACCACTGATTGTAGGTCTCGCATGAACCAAAGACCTACCACGAAAGCTATAGTAATCGAACAATATACCATGTCGTTGGGCTTGCCTCCTCTGGTGGGGTCTGGTGTTTTTTTACTTTTATATATCCCAAAAAGGCTGGGCAGCTCACTCTCTCTTTTTTGAGGCATTTTGCGCCATTTTCCAAAGTAGCATATCTGGACTACATAGCACGTTGTCGGATTATTATGACAGTTTTACTGTATCTCAAATAATGATCTGTAGAACGGTTAGGCCCCTGTGAAGGCGATTGGCGCCTGCTGCGCTACACTACTGTGCAGGCTTTGTGCACCTTTGAGATTTGCCCTTGAATTACGGGCTGGGGCCTAGCCTGCCGTTGGACGGCCTGTTGCATTATGCTCCCGTTTGGGGAATAACCTGTAGTATTGTATCATACTAGCTTGGGCCTTTGCACAGCTGGGGTTTGGTGGGCAGGGCAGTGGGACAGACTGCTTGCCTAATCTTTTGTCTACCGTTCCAGCGCTTTTAAGGATAATCCTGCTGCTGTGCCCCCTGGAGGATAGCACCCGAGCCGGGTATTCGAACTGTGTGTTTGCATAATATTATATTGTTGAGTGTGGGTTTTCTGAAACCTGGAGGAGGGTGAGCGATATTGTTGTCAAGGTATGTGGATAAGGATTTGCCGGCAACAGTGAATGGTGGCATTTTGTTAATGCGAATGGCAATGCAGAAGAGTGGGATAGAAGTAGATGGCCCGATTGACTGGTTCATGGTTCGGTTGTTGAATAGGCTTGGAGAAATATACGACACTTTTATAACTTACACCTCTGCGATCTCACTACCGTGGTTGGGTCTGAGTTCGCGGTTTGGCAACGAGGTATATACCCAATGCGCGAGGTACCCTTCTTGACAGGTGCCTGGACGTGGGTGGCGTTCGAGGAGGCTGGAAAGACAGCTCCGTTTCAGCGCAGGTCGGGGCTGGTTTTACTACAGTCAATGCGAACATAGAAACCGAGCTAATATTTTGGTGAAAGCTAGAGCAAGCCTATCATTCTAACGAGTGAGAAATGATGATGCCCGAAGTCTGACTTTAGAAGGCACATTTCAGCGCGATGGAAAAATGAGAGGGGACATGTTTGAGCGCGCTCGTGAGCACAAGAGGTGGGAAGTGCGGCAGCTATGACCAACTTAGGCATTCGAATGGCAGGTGCCCTGGAATATATGATTTACTCTGGGTAGGAGGAGCTCTGTCAAAAAGATTTTGTTCCTGCTTCCCCGCATGACTTGAGACAAGAGTGCCATTTCCCATTCGAGGCACTATACTGCATGTGCCATTTTAGAAATACTGATGTTTCTTGAAAATGGCGTATGGGGTAGAATGGAAGGACATTATTATATTATTATAGTATTTCTGAAAATGAATGCACCTAGCGGTCCCGGCAATTTTACATTACAGCATTCAGCCCGGGGGTCGAAAAACGATTATGCAGGTTGTTCGAGTGGAAAAAGGATGCGGCAACACTATCCTGAATATGGTTTGCAATACATCCCACTATATAAAACAGGTTTACAATAGTCCAACTGAAGGCAACTTGCAGAATTAGGGAAAGTGAGGTACAGGAATTTAGAAAGGGTTGTGGGGGAAAAATAAGTAACATAAAAAGCGAAAAGAAAATACAACACAAAAGAGCTTCCTGTATTGTAGCGATATTACATGTGGAAATGACAACAAGAGAAGCTATTCCATTAGAGGAGATTGCCAGGTGTCAAGAGGAAGATGTAGAGGGTCTTGGAGGTCTATGGTCTACGGATCTCAGAGAAAATGCCTTCTTAGAAGAGAGTATAACTCTTGTAACTGTGGTGAAAGATTGAAATCCTTTTAGTGCACTACAAGGCAAGTAGGGGGCATATTAGGAGGATGTAGTCAAAGAACTTCAAGCAGAGAGGTTTATTAAGGACAAAAAGACACAATTTCTGAAAAATAGAATGGCAGAACTTTTTCACCAACATCAGCATGCTGAGTATGTGACTGAAGATAGTACAAGAGACTTTAGAGAAAATAGTGGCGATGCTGAAGCAAGGTGTACAGGCAAGTGGCCACTGTCAGAGCCAGTACTGGACAGTCAGATTTCGTGGTCTTGCAGATAAGAAAGATTTTAGTCTGACGGAAAACTCAGTAAGTACTACAAAAGAGTATTGAAAATAAAAGAACCAATCTAGGTTAAATAATAGATGAGTTTTCTTGCTAGCTTCCTTGATGTGATTAGCTATATGAAAGAGATTGCTGAATTGGATCGTTCTATGCGTAGAGCAGTAAAGCAAAAGGCCATCAATATGGAGTATGTACAAGGTGCTACATCATGTGAGATTTTACTGCATGGTTGGGTAAGAGGAGAGAGGTGAAATGCATACTTGCTGAGGTATCAGAAAGAACATGAATTAGAAGGAGCGAGATAGTTTGAATTGAATTGTTGTATTAAGGTACCAGGTAAATGGTCGGCGTGTATGAAAGTGTTTAAGGAGAACAATGTCAGGTGAAGGCCTAGTTCCACCTACTGACTATGAGGAACCTTGATCGTCTCAGGAGTTCCCATATCCAACATAGCATACAGGTGTATTTTTATTTCCTAGCAGCACTTTCCTCCAACAGGGAATTCTTCTTCCTAGAACCGGTTCAAGAAAGATACAGGAATTATAAATTTTATTCACTTTTGCGTCAAATTCCTACCATTCAAGATGGCAACTTACCACAGCTGAACTTGGTCATGTATTTCTTGATTCTACCAGTTCCTGAGTAAGAAGGCAAAAGGAAACTTGGAATGAAATATTACAATACCGAGGTTGAGATGTTACTGTACAAACGGAAATGATAGAATTGTTAAAGGAAATAAAAGAAAAAATATTGTATTTGTGGAGATGGATTAGGGGACATGAGGGTGGAGTAATGGTGGACTAGTTGGTAGGCCACAATATATAGGACAAGGTATTTCAATGCACTAAGTTGATGAAATTGTAAAACAGAGGGAAAAGAGCAGAGTGAAAAAGGCATATGTTGACAATTCTTAGTAGCGAGTGAGACAGATAATTGGCGGTTATTATCTTCCCTGTTGGGATAAACCTCATTCCATTCACGGAATAGGGTTATCACTTGTTAATATATACTCAGTGAAGCATATAAGGGTGGTGTCATGTCACACTTATTTGGGGCATTGGGATTGACCTCTTCTCTTTCAAGTAATGGTTTCACTACTCTCTTATGATCTGAAGTGCAAGGAAAGACCCCACCTTCTATCTAGATTTTGATATTCAGACTTCATTATTCAGACTCCCTGTAGCATACACTGGCGTGTTGTATTCAGCCACAACTATTAGCCTTGTCTGGATTGATCTTTTGCCATTTGATTAGCAGTTTAACAGTTTCCTTATCACTATTCCCAGCGGGATACAACACTAGTATTCTGCTCTCATTATCTGGCTTGTACGGATTGACCTCTTCCCATTTGAGTAATGGTTTGACCACGCTGTGATTATCTATCTTGTCCGGATTGGCCTTTCCATCTAGGTTACAATTCCCACATACAATTCTGCTTAGTAACAGCACAAGAGAGTAGTACTCGACTGCCATGATTTGCTATTGTGGGATTGACCGTGTGCTTCCGAGTAATTATTTTGCCGATTCCTTTGTAACGACCCTATAGATAGATAGCTACAGTGGACTAAACTCAAGCCCATATGGTATACCAAGAGGTAACCAGATTGAGGATAGACCAGTATACTTAGTATACTAACGGTAGACATGAGTTGGTACAAGTGTCTACAAAGTGACTTGGTAACATCAGGTTAGACAGGGTAACCTAGGTAGGCCAAAGTTACCCTGCTAGGCAGGGTAACCTTCGGGGCACATGTTTGCGTAAAGTTAAGGAAAAATAGTAAACGTTGAATGGGTCTCCGGGGTAACATTATATGTGGTTGCGCGGACTATTGAAGGGAATAAAGGCATAACAGGGTGAAGTTACCCTACCTTGGAAACATGATTACCCTACCTTAGGGACCCAGTTACCCTACTGAGGTACCCCAGTTACCCTAACTTCACCGACAAAGTCATCTGCGGACTTAGGGGGAAGTTATCCCACTATAGTGGGGCTCTTAGATGTGCAAAGGGCCGCTTCGTAGGGCACGAAACGGGCAACCGACGGAGCAGGAGTGGTCCGAACCTCCTGTAACTTTCAGGGGATATTCCTAACACCGCCCTGCGGCCCCAGCGTTGGTACGGCGCGACAGCACTGTACGGCTGTGTAGTTGTGTGCTTTCTAGTAAAGTGAGATCCATAGGAACGCTCCGACAACACCGTATGAGTTGTGGCCGTCCAATCGACCAGAAGCTGTTCGCAGGATATATAAGGGGTGTGAGGGTGACCGCCTCCTGGGGCGCCACCTGGATAACACCCAGGAACAACCTACGGGCATACTTTGACCTCCGGGTAGTTGTATGGTTAACAGTAAAGGGCTGGGGGCTGACTGGGGAAGCTGCAAGGCTTCCAGGACAACCACCTCAAAGCCAGTCCCGGGCTACCTCGTGAACTGTAGAATTACCATGGGTTATTAGTGGACTCTAGAGGTGTGAGTCTTGTCACGATTTAAGAGGGTCCCGCATGGTTGACTGTGGGTAGCGCCCATGCAGTCAGGCAGCAGGAGATTTCTTATCGTGGGAGCATGCAGTCAGGTTTAGAAGCTTAGTATAGCCAAGTAGATTTGCCGATGGACTGCGTAGCTTGTATAGACGAAACCACCGCTGGGCCAGTGAGTCCCAATGGATATTATCTCTACGGTGGGCATGTCAGTCGGCCACTGATATGCTACCGATAGGAAAGGGCTTTCGCTCATGCAGATGTAGTTGGAGAGACATCACCGGAAGCACTTCCTATTTGTGGAGATAGTTAATATCCGAGCGGTCCGACTGCCTCCGAGTGTTAGCCCACTCTAGGCGGGTGAGTTGGACAACCCTGAGCTGAGCAGGGTGCTCGCGAAAGGTCAGAATGGTTGACGGGTGTCCTCTGGCTTTACATTATTCTACTTAACTAAAGCGAGAGACACCCTATTCTGATAACCAACGATCCTCGAGAGAACTTATTGAGTGAAGCTTTCAGGCTTAACGATATTAAGTTTTACCGCTTGATTCTACTTTGAATTATCTTTATCTTTATTTGGATCCTTACTTCTACTTTGAGTCTTCGGTGCGGTCGCAATCTTAGGATCCGTCTTCCTACAGAGTGCCCCCATTACATCGGGGGCAAGGGGAGATCGTGCACTGAACGACGTGGAGTTGTAATTTCAATGACTGGAGGTGGAGGGGGTGCGAAGCGTGATCTAGCGAATAGGGTGTAGCCCCGCTTTTGAGCCTCTATCCTGGTGGGTGTGTAGTGACATCTGGATATAGAAAACCTTTAACTTGCTTCAAGCACCTTTAATCCAATTGCCTCAAAGACCGCTCCCCGGAACTGTATAGAGCTTAAGCAATACTACCCCAATCCGGATTATCCCCCTAGCACCATCGCCAGCGCCATCCCCACCAACTGTTGGGCTAGGGTAGGTCTTCTCCTCTTCTATTTCGCTCGTATGGGTGATTTCAAACGTGGTTATAGTAGAGGCTGCGGAGGTGACGCCCCTATCGTGCCCTCGGGATCACCAGCAGACCCCACAAAGTTCACATTATTTGCATTGCCTGGCATGAACCCCCAGGTTTGTATCGTGGTGTCGGAGCTTGATATGGGCAAATCGTTTGCATAGTCTATATTTTCAAGGCTCCAGCTAGAATCTGAGTGAGAATAAATGACTGCAACAATTCCCGAGCTTTTCTCTATTATGTCCAATAGTACTATCTCACATGAAAACCATGTGCTTCCTCGATCAACTCGTAAGGGAGCTATCTCATACCCTTATGTGCAATCTAATATTACCCTTTCTTTCTCACTTGTCGGGAGCCAGCCGCCACTGCTAGCAGCCAACGCAGCAGCTCCGAACGGGTGGTGAAATGGCAAGAGAGAAGGAAAGCCCTTATAACCTATCACAAATAACACAGAAAAAATAAATGCCTGCCAAGCTAAAGGCAATAGCAAGACACCGGTGCCTCCAAAAACCAAAAAACCTCGAAATGCTAGAAATAGTTAATCCTTCACAGAATCTTGTGATCATAATCCGGGGATCACGGGCTGCTGGAGATGGTAGGTTTCAAGGAATTTTACCATATAATAAGTGGATATGTCGTAAGCAGCAGAAAAAAAATTCATGTCTAACAGTAGGTCCCCTGCAATTTGGAATGAGACAAGTATACGACCTAGCCACCGGTCCTAGCGGTTACAACCAATGCGTGACTACCCCGTAAACGAGCCCGGGCCTCGTTGAGCTTCCATGGGCCTCTCCAGCGGAACTCCTGCTGCGCATTCAACCGTGTCTATATTCTGGATGAAGCACTGGTGTCACAAGTTCTTCTTCGCTGTGAGTGATGTGAGGACAGGCATGCCTGACTGTTGGGGTAAATTGGCCAGGGTGCCACGATTTTGTAAAGGTGTAGAAAAGCCGCAACTTGGAGCAGAAGAAGCCAATGTTGCAGGCGGCTTCCGGGTGCAGGAAATTTAGAGTTTGGAGGTTTGAGAAGGCCTGGGCCAGGTTTGCGGAGTTCTGGGATTAGTGTTCGTTACGGGGCCCCGTTTCTGACAAATCGGGCGCCAAGAGCAGGTTATTAACTGCATAGTAAAATAGGAATCGTCCAAATCGGACCAAAACTGAGTGAGATAGAGCTCTGTGAAGTTGTCTAACTTCAAAGAGCTCTATCTCAGTCAGTTCTTGTCCGATTTGGACGATCTTTTCGACCAGTTAATTAGAATAACCTATGTTATTTTGTCCCCGCTCCTCGGAAACGGGGCCCCGTAACGAAGCCTATCTGGGATGCCGGCGTATGTGGAAATTCTATCGCCACACCAGGAGACACCTTTTACGTGAAGTCGTACGAAGTAGCGGGACTTCCACGGTGAGCTCGATGGAACCTGTTCGGAGTGAGTAGCTGCTAATGATGGAAGTATACAAGTAGAAAAGAACTACCGTTATGGGCAATATAGTAATGGCCTGGTCGAAGCTGTTCGTCATCTCTTTCCACACGCAGTCCGTTATCGTCATGTAGCTCGAAGGTGTCACTGATTACACCGACCATCAGCACTATGGAATGGAAATTGTCGTTGGTGATAACGGGTGAGTAGAGGCCTCCGAGTAGGGTATCACAATGGTCAGAAGCGTAGAAGAAAGTATCGCGTACCGCGGAGCGGGCTACCGGCATGTTTGATTGATTGTCTTCGCATATTAGCGGTGTCATTCTAACTGAGGATATTGAAACGTTGTGAGGGTTATAGTTGAGATACTGGAGGATTTAGCGATATTTCTGCACGAGACGAGGAAATAATAAGGAAAAACACCAGGCTTTTTTCCACCAGAATTGTTGCCTGTTATTTCGTGAGGAAAATGCTGTAGTTGAGGGAGGGAAAGAGGATCAGGGGATCCAGCTGGCAACCGAGAATCAGCGCTTATGTAAGCACAAACCCCTGAACCCTCACTTGACTTATCTAAAACTTGGACGTGGTAATAGAGCAAAACATGAGCTACTCAGCCCCTTGTAAGAGATAAAATAATAAAAATACTAAATATCATCACAGGCATCAGCAAAAAAACCTTTTTCACCGGACGTATCGAGCCCGCGTCCGGACGAAGCCAGTCCGCTCTTTGCCTCCCGTCCTTCCGGATCTCCTGAGCCCTCTTTGCCTTTCATCTCTTGCGTCT
>Ga0307517_10000703_pt1 | contig 57727 bp, 54 predicted proteins | sample 23_EM_MG_FD_194515 | JGI IMG/M metagenome (GOLD analysis project Ga0307517, IMG submission 194515) | Populus trichocarpa ectomycorrhiza microbial communities from riparian zone in the Pacific Northwest, United States - 23_EM | ecosystem: Host-associated > Plants > Roots > Unclassified | place... | reverse complement strand
TAGAGTTACGAATATTACAATCAAACTATCATAGCATAAACTAACAAACTTTTAGCAATTTAAGACAAAACCAGCAATGCAGCGTGCCTCAGGCAGGACATTTAAGGGATGATAATATCTTCCCTTTCACGTAACCAGTTTCGTATCATAGAATCTCTATTGATCAATTAGAGTTCTTAATGACCATAATATTATATGACAACTCCTTAAACAAGACCTTTCTATATCAAAGAACAAGATGCTAGAATGTGTTCTTTTCAATGAATTTTTTTAGGGCCGCCACGGTGTTGAATGCGAAAGAGTAGATTAATATTTTTTTTTTTTTTTAGTTTATTCTATATATAATTTCTTTCTATTCAGGTTCAATTTAATATTTCATATTATTGTGATTATGCATATCAATAAAACCATTTTTTTTTTGTATATTTTTTTTAATTGTTTAAGAATGTGGACAACAGGGAAAGCATGGAGAGAGTTGTATGCGCAATCGGGGGGTGGATAAGGATATTCTTCTTCTACTGAAACAGGCAAATGCAATTAATTGATTGCTCATCAATATTATCATAATGATTTCGTTTACTATATATAATACCAGAAATCATTAATCAATTATTCTGAAACAAGCAAGCTGTATCCACTATGGGCTTTAGTAAAACAAAGGAAAGCCCATTTAAACTCGTATGAAGCCTCTTTAAAAACTGCCCGGCCCATAGATACCGACGTCAAACAAAGTTGGGAGTCGTGGCATATCCATCTTCTGTTCTCCATCGCCACCTCCAGCTCCAGCTAAAGGAGGAAAAACCCTATTTCTTTCTCCTTTCTTTTTTCTGTTGAAATCTCAATCTCAGAGAAAGAGAGAGAAGGTAGGATAGGGTTTAGGGTGGTTTCTATGTCTATTACACCAATGAATCAATTACTTCAACAAAATCACTAAACCTTCATTCAATTCATCAGGTACTTACTTCTTTAACCCAAATTAACTCTTAATTGTCGGATTTTCCTCTTAATCCATTCATTGCAATGCTCCTATTTTTTATTTTTATTTTTTTTTGTATTTTTAAGCTCTGTTTCGATTTGAATAAACATTATTTATTCTCACTTAGAAAAATCTTTTCTTTTTTATGATAGGTTAAACCCTGATTTTATTATTATTATTAGTATTATTGAACCTCCTTGACTTGGCTTGGCCGCTTCTTGCCATTCGTTACTACTAGAGATTGTTTGTTTCTGTTGAGTGAACTATTCACATTGACTGTTGACTTGAATCTCAAAGTTCAATCCTTTAATTTCCCTGTTATTTTTTATGGTTTATTCTTCAGTAGCTTTTTTTTATTTCCATGGAGTCGCCGCCTGAACGTTCTAGTCGTAGTTATGCGAAACGGGATGCAGAAGATAGCTCAGATGTCAAGAGTGATAGGGGTGGGGATGATGACGAGTGGGATGGAAGTGATAAGAGGAAACACAGGTCAACCAAGTCTAGGAAGTCCACCTCTGGGGATGATGCTGAAGGATTTGATGGCAGTGGGAGAAGGAGAAGTTCTACTGGGGACAGGAGTGATTCTCGTAAGAGGGGCGGTGGCTGCAGCAGCGCTGTGTCTATCAAAGCAGGCAGTGATGAAGATGATTACGAGACAAGAAAAGACACGCGCTCCAAGCAATTGAAGAAAAAGCAAGATGAAAGTAGTTTGGAAAAGTTGAGCAGTTGGTATCAGGATGGAGAATTAGACAACAAGCAGGGTGGAGGAGACAAGTCTGTGAGTAAAGGCCATGTTCAGCCTGATGAAAGCGAGAGAAGAAAATTGACATCGAAGATCTCAAAGCATGAGGGTTCCCGTACTGCAATTAAAAGTAAAGAAGAAAGATCCTATGACGGAGAGAATGAGAAGGCACTAGATAGAGATACTAGATATTCAGAAAGGAAGGATAGCAGCCGAGAGAAAGGTCACAGTTCCGCTGAGGCAGGGAAAAACTCGAGGAGAAGGGGTGATGAATCTGACTCCAACAGGAAAGCTGAAGAAACTCTTTCTGAGAAGCCTGGTCCCAGAAGTGGAAAGGTGTCTGATTCCAAGTACGAGTCTAAAGAAAGAAGTGCCAGAAACGAACCCAGCGAGAGCAAAAGCAGAGGTTTGGATTCAAACAGTGAAAAGGGCGTCAAAACTAGCAACAGAGATGACAGAAGAGTCGAGGCAGAGAGGGAGAAGTATAAGAGTAAAGGCAGGTCAGAAACCGCTGAAGAGGATAATAGGGCTAGTCCTCTTACCCGTGAAGATAGATCAGGTCGGGAGACAATTGAGAAGCACCGAGAGCAGAGAACTCCCACCAGAAGAGATGTTGCTGAAAGCCATGAAAGGTCCTCCAATGCAGAAGAAGATGGTAACACTTGGACTAGAGATAAAGGTGCAAGAGAGGTAGGGCGCTCTAACAGGTCCAAGACTCCCGAGAGAGGCATTAGGCGTCATCAAGATTTGCAACAATCTGAAATAGAGTATGAAAGAAATGTTGACATGAGACGGAAGGATCAAGAAAAGGATGGCTACAGGGATGACAGATCAAAAGGCAGGGATGACAGCTGGAATGACAGGAATAGGGACAGGGAAAGTTCCAAAGAGAACTGGAAAAGAAGGCAATCCTCTGGGAATGATAGAGAGCCTAAAGACGGGGACATTGCTTATGATCGTAGCAAAGACTGGGAGCCAAGACATGGTCGTGAAAGGAATGACAATGAAAGACCTCATGGTCGAAGCAGGGGTGAAGCTGTGAAAACCTCATCGAATTTTGGCATTTCAAATGATAATTACGATGTGATAGAGGTCCCTCTTGATCATGGACGACCAGAGTCCAGATCCAACTTTGCTAGGAGGATTGAGGCCAATCAGCAATCTGATGGAAGATCAGCACCAAACACAGAAGAGTGGGCATATATGCAAGATGAAAGGGCAAGAAGGAATGACTCACCTTTTGTTGGAGACTCAAAGGAAAAGTACATGGATGATGATGCACCTATGCGAGATCCGAGTTCTTGGAGGGATGACATTGAGTACCATGGAGGGAAAGGAAGAGGCCAGAAAGGGGCCATGCCCAGTCACGGTGGTGGCGGTCAAAGTTCGAGCAGTGGTTCACAGCCTCCATATGGAAACCAGGATTCAGGCTCCTTTGGCAGAGGTCCTCTACAGGGATTAAAAGGGAGCAGAGTAGGGAGAGGAGGAAGGGTGAGGCCTGCTGGGAGAGATAATCAACAAGTTGGACTCCCATTGCCTTTAATGGGATCACCTTTTGGGCATCTTGGAATGCCACATCCAGGAGCACTTCAGCCACTTGCTCCTAGTATGTCACCTGCTCCAGGTCCTCCAATTAGTCCAGGTGTCTTCATTCCACCATTTTCTCCACCAGTTGTTTGGGCTGGTGCCCGAGGTGTGGAGATGAATATGCTAGGTGTCCCCCCTGTTCTCTCTGCTGTTCCTCCTGGGCCAGCAGCCCCAAGATTTTCCCCTAACATGGGAACTCCTCCATCAAACCCTGCTATCTTTTTTAATCAAGCAGGACCTGGAAGGGGAGTGCCTCCGAGCATATCTGGTCCTGGTTTTAATGCTTCTGGACCAGTAGGACGAGGAACACCACCAGATAAAAGTGCTGGGGGTTGGGTTCCTCCTAGAAATAATGGTCCTCCAGGCAAAGCCCCTTCAAGAGGAGAACAGAATGATTACTCGCAAAATTTTGTTGATACTGGTATGCGACCCCAGAACTTTATCAGAGAGCTGGAGCTGACCAGTGTTGTAGAGGATTACCCCAAGCTTAGGGAGCTTATACAGAAAAAGGATGAGATTGTGGCTAAATCTGCTTCTCCTCCCATGTACATGAAATGCGACCTGCATGAGTTTGAGCTGTCTCCAGAGTTCTTTGGAACCAAGTTTGATGTTATTTTGGTGGACCCTCCATGGGAGGAATATGTTCACCGAGCCCCTGGTGTTGCTGACCATATGGAGTATTGGACATATGAAGAAATACTAAATCTTAAGATTGAGGTATTCTGTTTCCACTCTTTTCATTGCAGTTGCCTTTCCATAGAAAATGAGTTGTATTTTCATATCCTCGATTAAGTATTAATTGCTCTACTTGCTAAAGAGTAATCACATGCCATTAAAGCACAGTTGGAGTGCAAAGGTTATTCATATTGGCATCCAGGGCCATCAGTTGCTAATGTACAAAGTGTAGATATGAGCTTCATGTTCTTTTGTAATAGATGATATATTTCCTGTTTCTCTTGACTTATCTAAAGCTTTTTTTTTTCTCCATGTGATTACAGGCAATAGCTGATACACCTTCTTTTATCTTCCTCTGGGTGGGTGATGGTGTTGGTCTTGAGCAAGGCCGACAATGTTTAAAGAAGGTATTAATTAAGCCATTAGATTTAGAATCTGACAATATCTTACCCTTTTATTTTCTTCCGCCACTCATATATGCTCTGTACAATCAGTTGTAACTTCAGATCTATAATTTTACAGTAGCTTGGTTTTTTCTTTTTGGCTTCGCCCATATCATCTGCTGTAAAGTCATTCATATTTTATACTTTTTAAGTCAGTTTTTCAATACTGCAGTGGGGATTTCGGAGATGTGAGGATATTTGTTGGGTGAAGACCAACAAAAGCAATGCAACTCCAGGGCTGCGACATGATTCTCATACTTTGTTTCAGCATTCAAAGGTTGGTATTTGATTTTTCTTCTGCTTTGTAAAAGTGGGCAGCTTTCCCTGAGTTCGACACACAAGTGCATTTGTTTTTATCCTTGACTGTTTATTGCCTTGTCCTTGAAATGAAGGAACACTGCTTGATGGGCATAAGAGGAACAGTTCGCCGCAGCACAGATGGTCACATAATCCATGCTAACATCGATACTGATGTAATTATTGCTGAGGAACCTCCATACGGTCAGTATAATTCCTTGTTGGAATTCTTGGCTCTGGTTTGTCTTAGTCCATTTAAACTCATTTAAACTCATAACTTTCTTGTTTACTGCTATTTGTCTGTCTGTTATCACATTATAGTAAAGGCTTTAGTAATGCACGCATTCATTCCTCATTTTTTGTTCTTATTTCATTTGTAATAATACCTGACATAAATGACATTTACTATACTTCCTTCAATTGGAACTTTACAGGACTGTTGTAAATCATCACCTTGAACAGGTGGACACTGTGAGCCTTATTAGTGTTTTTTACGCTATTGGAATTGCAGGTTCAACTCAAAAGCCTGAAGACATGTATCGGATAATTGAGCATTTCTCTCTAGGCCGCAGAAGGCTTGAGCTCTTTGGTGAAGATCACAATATTCGGTCTGGGTGGCTGACTGTTGGTAAAGGATTATCTTCATCAAATTTTAATTCTGAGGTACAATATCTTTCAAACACATGATTACTTCTAATGCAACACTCATTTGCTCTTCACGTGGACTGTCTTAGTGAAGCTGACCAACAACCTAAGTTTTCACTTGTGCAATGGAATAGCAATTTTGAATATTATTACTTATCTGATACTTGTTTAATAAACATGAGCACTTTGTTCATGCTTGTCATTCTAGTTCTCTTGGTTTGCTAACCTAGATTTGGTAACTTTCAGGCATACATCAAGAATTTTTCTGACAAGGATGGTAAAGTTTGGCAAGGTGGGGGTGGAAGAAATCCTCCTGCCGAGGCACCTCATCTTGTTGTGACTACTCCTGATATAGAGGCTCTACGTCCCAAGTCACCAATGAAGAACCAGCAGCAGCAGCAGCAATCAGTATCTATTTCTCTGACAACAGCCAATTCCTCCAACAGAAGGCCCGCAGGAAATTATTCTCCCCAGAATCCAAGCACTTTCGGTTTAAATCAAGAGGCCACTAGCTCCAACCCTTCAACTCCAGCCCCTTGGGCATCATCACCAATGGAGGGCTATAGAGGACGAGAAGGCGGGAATATGCCTTCAGAGGACAAGGTTTTTGATGTGTATGGTTATAATGGGCAGGCAAATGCAGATTATCTAGATTTTGAATCTCACAGGCCTATGAATTTGTTGTAAAGAAACACTTGGGCATAAATTTGCCCTGTCTTGCGCCTGTATTTTTTCCCAGCTAATTCGCTAAAATATAAATGGAAAAGAAAGTATCCGGTCTTTTTTTTTTTTTTAAAAAAAAATATCCATATCTGCAAGAATAAAGGGGACAGGAATGGATGTCAAGTAATTGGAATAGTTCATAATAAATTGAGCTTTCAAGTCTTATAAACTTCACAAGAAGTCGTACAACAGTGTAATATTTCTTAGTATTTTGGCCAAAAATAGGTTAAAAGGATGTTGTTGCAGATAGAAGAGCTTCTGTGAGGATGCCGCAATAATTTAATACTTTTCCACCAATTTATTCTCTTGTGCAGAGTTGAGCAGCATAATACAGGAGCGAATGTTCTTGAATCGATTTGCCGCGGGTTCTGATTTGCAATTGCATTCCATGCTCTACTATAGAAGTGAGACCGCATTTTTGAGAAAGGCATAACGCGGATCAACTTGTGGAGCATCAGATCAAAGGGAACCTTTTGTTTGATAGCATGCCCATCTAGCTTTGAAGAGGCCGAGTGCCCCTCCATCACTTGAGATTGTCAATGGCCTATGGAGTCTCTCTCTTTAAAAGAAACATCACATCGTTGCAGAACAACGTGACCTGATTCTTTCCCAAAGCTTGAGTAACACCAAAAAAAATAAAAAAACATATTTTACAACAGATTCCAGAAATCCTAGACTTGTCAATTGTCATAAAGGTCCTCTTTATATAGAATTTCTAAAGGCTACTACTCTCTTGCGGTTTCACTCTGCCACCCACAAAAGAAAAGGTATAGAGTTCCATTGCCCTCTTTCGCGGACACCTGATTAATATTTGTGCTTTGGTAGTCTCCTGTCCGACTTCAAATAATGGACAGCTGTAGCAGTTCTTCTCCATTGTGTTTCCTATGAGTTTTGTGCTTCATTTTCCAGCTTTTCTGGAGGAGGCATTGCTTTGGTAGTCTCTGATGCCAGTTCATACACGAGATGTTAAGACATTTAGAGAGTGGGAAAGATAGACAGAGGAGACGAGAACAGATTTATTGGGAAGAATGTCTAACCTTGTGGCTGAGGCTGAGCTTGAGGTTCCAACTGACTTTCTGCTGGAGGGGGTGGCTGCCCCTGTTGTTTGGCAGCGGATGCTTTTAGCTGCTCTTCTGTGATTTTCAAGTACTCTTCACTGGTATACGACTTGTTTGGGGATGGAGCACCATCTAATTTTTTATCAACAAAAAACAATGTTTCATCAATTGTTAAGTGAAGCCACCGTTACTTGCTATAGGAAAACAGAACCCACAATATCTTGTAGTGAATTTAAATTTATTCAATCATGAAAATAACCACAACTTGAGTTGATTAAAAGCAACATCTAAAGCTATTCAGACCAGACTCACAAAGCAACCATGGTTATTCCCATCAAATAAAGTGCATAGTCAGCTTTGGAGCACAGTTGTTAGACCCAATCCGGGAATTGACTTGAAAATGAGCCTAGGTCACTGGGTCAACCCAATAGGTCAATGACGTACTACATTAAAAATAATTTACCACGATGAATTAGAACATGCCTCAATTTCAACACGATTTTTAATTAATCCAAAAAACAAATAACAATTTAAAAACTTATAAGTTCAAATTAACAAACATAATTTAAATATGCAAAATACAAATCAAATTTAAAGTCTCAAATATCTAAATGACAACAACCACAATCCATAATTCAAAAAACACACGTTCCTTCACTTTTGGATATAAATTAGTTGAATAAACATATCAAGTTCTAGGGTATCAGGAGGAAAAATTTTTTGGCTTATAGTTCAACCAGCCAGATTTGAAATAGGTTTGGCCGAGTTACCCGGATCACCAAAAACCTAGTTGAATCAAATAGGTTTTGCCGGGTCAAAAGTCTTGACCGATTCAACTAGCAACCTAGCTCGGGTTAGGCTCTGGTCCAGGGATTTTTAGGTCAACCCACAGGGCCAAGACAGTTTTTGAAGGAAGGTTTTAAATGATCACTTATTTTGACGCGAGACATGGATTCTTAAACCTCAGGCAATTACAAGGTTTCAGCTGCTGGTTCAGGGAAATATGTTTGCTTCTACTCTTCAAAAAAAGATTGAAATGTTCAAATATGATTGATAAACTCTAAGAAGAAAACTGTCAAATCCCATGAAAACTGTTATGGAGGCGTGTCATTTGATAATTTGATTGAAAATATTGATCTAGTTTATAACTTTCTATTTTGAAAAATCCTTCATTTTTAGTTTATAGCAATTAGCAACTGTCAGTGAACATACCGACTTTCATAAGATTTTACATATGCTAAAATAATAGCATCTGTAACAGCTAACTACCACCAACAACTCATGCTCTAAAGACTCTAGCTAAGAGATCCAAAAGTTCAGTGATGAATAAGCTTCCAGTAAATGTCAATTTACTAATTAACAGACAACTATGAATCACAAGAAATCAAATATCACCATCTGATACCATTAATGCTATTGCAGGAAAATAGAAACTATTACTGAAAGAAGATCGCTCACTAGGGTCAGCCACAGTTGTAGAAATATTGGTGCTGCCAGCTGATGAAGGGGTTGAGGCAGTGTTTGTTATCTTGGAGTTATATGTGTTTTGTGTTTGATTTGAAATTTCATCAAGCCCAATCTCTCGCTCAAGGGTGCTCTTGAATTCCCTTGACACCTCCTACATTAAATATAAATGGTTGAATCAATTATATAGAATTACACAAATAATTGGCCGAAACAATTCCGTTGGACATAAGGTTTTAAGGACCAACCTGGAGTTCTTTAATTGTGGGTTGAAATGCACGCAAAGTTTTCCCTAGATTGCGTGCAACCTGCATTTAGACAATTCAATGGAGACATCACAAGTATTTTTTTTTTTCAGACAACAGGAAAATTAATAAAACATGCACTCTGATACTTAGTATTTAATTGCTACAGAGACACAAAAGGCAATAGAGAGTCGTCAAGATGCCCGGAAAGGGTTCTAAATTCAGTTCTTAATGTTGCACTAAACAATCTACAAATTTATGGCAAATAAAAAAGCGTAGGTTTTCCTAATTTTATTGCCTTTATATGCAAATTGCATAGAGCTCAAAAACGTAGGTAACTAATAATCTAACAACCCTAGTCTCCTAGAATTGTTAAAACAGTATGGTAAGCACAATTTATTCATATGCAAAAATGAATTAACAAAAGAAACAAAATGATGCGTATCTCGTGTTGCATTAACCCTTTTAGCATTACCAGACTATTTGCTACATAAAATATTTAGAAAGGGCAAAGCACCACTTAAGTGATTCAACAAACCTCAGCAAGACCTTTGGGGCCAAAAACTAGCAAAGCCACCACACCAATAACCAGAGCCTCAGGAGCTCCAACACCAAACAATGATGCATGAATCACCTTGCCCTTACACCTTCGTTTCCTCTCTGTATCACCACCACATTTCATCAAGAATCAAGACAAGAAAACAAGTAAGCAAGACCAAATGAACCCATTTGAAACCTAAATGAACCAGACCCAGATAAAAAAAAAAGACAATACCTTTACGAATAAATCTTGGAGGAGTTGAAATATCCAGATGCTTTAAACCACTCCATTGAGAGAAAGGACCAAGACCCGGTAGAGCAATCGATGTAGAGAGACCAAATTGAGGTGCTTTATGGTAAGGAATGAAGGAAGAGGAGGGGAGAGGGTAAAGAGCTGATTTTGTGCTTGTTGAAGTCGAACATAAGGGTGCTGAGTTCGAAATTAGGGATGCCATTACCATGAGGAGTTTTTATGGGATTCTTTTAAAGAGGGTTTTAGTCATATGTGCATTATCTATCCTGAATGGAAGGAAACTGTGACTGTAGATAGTCTATTCTTCCTAGTTCTTACGTTCCACAATCACCAGGCTTTCCTTTTGACATTTGCTGTTAGAAATTGCGTTTCTGCCTGGATTTTAAAAGGGCGTCGAGTAAAAAAATAATAATATATTAATAATACTCTTTTTAGTGCTGATATTAAAAATAAAAAGAATCAAATCTAATTTTCTTGTGGTGGCTACTGGCTAGGCCGGTTTGCGTCCAAGTCCGGGCCCACCATTGGGAATCTAGAGCTAGCCCAAAAGCCCATGATTTCATTGTCCAAATCTTGGGTTTCACCTGCAGTTCTTTGGAAACGTTTTGGGTTGCGACCCAAAATCGAAAGAGTGTTTTGGACCTGGTCTCTCACCCTTACCCTTAGTTTTAAATTATTTTTTTATATAATAATATAAAAAAATATATTACTTTTAACTAAAAAATATTTTTAAAAATAACATCTCCATCCTGCTAACTGTGGATGGTATTTGTCAGGTATTTGTGATTTTTTAAAGCAGGCCAGCAAAGATTTCCACACCCTTTTTTTTACCCTTCACGCAGTCGATTTCAGAACTGATTTTTCCTAAAACGACAGCTCCTGCTCCTCCTCCTCCTCCGCCACCAACAACCAAGATGCCAACTGGAGAGCTCCGCTACCCATCGCCGCCACCAGTAAATTCCACCACCACGGTGGACGTCGAGGCGGGCTTGGTGTGGGCCCAGATAAAAGCAGAAGCGAGGCGGGACGCGGAGTCAGAGCCAGCTTTGGCCAGCTACCTGTATTCGACAATCCTGTCTCACTCGTCTTTGGAGAGGTCGCTCGCCTTTCATTTAGGGAACAAGCTCTGCTCTTCAACGCTTCTCTCAACTCTCTTGTACGATCTCTTCCTCAACACTTTCACTTCAGACCCTTGTCTTCGCGCCGCTGCTGTTGCTGATCTTCGCGCAGCACGTGTTCGTGACCCTGCTTGCGTTTCTTTCTCTCACTGCCTCCTCAATTACAAAGGTTTCTTGGCTTGCCAGGTAAAAAATTATCCTAACTATTATTGATAATCATACTGTTTTACATTTATTTTTAATTGATTTTCTCGTTTTATGATTTTGTCAGGCTCATCGAGTTGCTCACAAGTTGTGGACTCAGTCTCGTAGGCCATTGGCGTTGGCTTTACACTCTCGAGTCTCTGATGTTTTTGCCGTTGATATACACCCAGCAGCAAAGATTGGCAAAGGTATACTTTTTGATCATGCAACTGGGGTGGTCATTGGTGAAACAGCAGTGGTTGGGAACAATGTCTCCATTTTGCATCATGTTACGCTTGGAGGAACAGGGAAAGCCTCTGGGGATCGCCACCCCAAAATCGGTGACGGAGTGTTGATTGGAGCTGGTGCCACCATTTTGGGGAATGTAAAGATTGGGGAAGGAGCAAAGATCGGAGCAGGTTCAGTAGTGCTAATTGATGTGCCCCCTCGAACCACTGCAGTTGGAAATCCTGCAAGGTTAGTGGGAGGAAAGGAAAAACCAGCTAAGCATGAGGAATGCCCTGGAGAATCCATGGATCATACTTCATTTATCTCTGACTGGTCAGATTATATTATTTGATTGGTTTTGTTCTATACTTGTCTCTTGTTTATGACATTTGCTACTTTATAAATAATGCTCCTTATCCGGTTGGTTTTGATATGTTGATGTTCAGCGTGATATGCCTCCTTGTCTGTAGTTGTGCGTGTTTGTATTGGACAACGAACTATAATGAAGAACCTTGTCAATTTTTTTTATTTTTTATCTTTTGAGCTCTTCCATCATTTTGCGTGGTTTTAGATTATCTATGATATATCCAGATTCAGTAACAACTAGTTGCGGGGCTCATTTTGTAACCATTTTATTCTTAAGTAACTATAGAACTGCAGTAACTATTGAACTGCAGTACCAACTAGTCAAAGGGATTGAAGAGGCACTCTATTCTTATAGAGTTCGCGATGGATTGAGGAAAGAGGTTTCGGTGCTGCTTTGTAAGGTTATTGAGTTGCCTGAGGTGTATATTGGTGCTAACAGATGGCATTCCATTCCTAACAAGAGGTTTCTTCTGTGACCATGAAGATTTACAAGGAGAAATTTTTGAGGTAAGACGGAAAGCGTTTCCGACAGTATTTGGAAGATGCGAGAGCCGGGAAAGCTAAGATTGTGGCAGGTGTATTGCTTCCACATGAGATCATTCATTCTTTGAATGATTATGATGGTGGAGAAGTGGCAGAGCTGTGGTGGACGAGGATGGTTGATGATTTATTGCAGAGAGTGAGGTTGAGAAACTGTTTGGCTGTTTGTGATGTGTCTGGTAGCATGTTTGGGACTCCAACGGAGGTTTGTGTGGCACTTGGTGTGTTGGTATCAGAGTTGAGTGAAGAGCCATGGTAGGGTAAGCTTATTAGGAGAATATAATTAATTTCTTTCCATGTGCTCTTGAAGGGAACATGTTTTTCTTTTGCAGGTTTAATGAAGATCACTAATCCTCGCCGAGCCCTCTTTTTAATTGATATGCCATATCTGAATTCAAAATGTCTTGAATTAAGGGCATATTCTTTGCAATTCAGCAAGACATCCCGTATATTGGCATGGTGTTCGCAAATTGCAATCCAGAAAGACTTCTGATACTGTAAAGAAAGAAAAAGAACATTCGATTGATCGAATTGACTCAAATAGAAATCCGTGGGCCAAAAAGAGTGGCAGTCCCAGCATTAATTGAAGAAACATATATAGAATCGGATCATTGCCCCCACGCACTCCAGAATTGAATCACTGATAGTGTTTGTGATGCAGTCTGTGATCTTCCTTGTGCAGGGGTCTTGCTGCTTGGCATTTCTTGTGTACGAAAGTCGAAATCTTCTGCGGAGCTGTTTCTGTACATGGGTGTCATTGCCACGCATGCTTGCACCTTGTCTATTATTATTGCAAATGAGCTTTCGTTCCCAGCAATAGTTTTGATTAATACTAATAAACTATTTCTCAAAATTGTCGAATTCATTAAATTAACTCTCTTAAGAAGTCTCCTTCTTTCCTTTGAAAATGAAAGGCGAGGCAAACTCGACACTCAGCTGGCACCCCCTCGCATGGACCGTCCCCGGACTCAAACTCCCCTGATCATGGAGGTGTAACTCTAATAAACAAAGACTCAATAATGGTGGCTCTAATTACGTATCGTGGCCATTCAATACATATAAGGGTCCCGAGTCATCTGCATACAAACTTCATCACATGATCACTTGACAATAATTATATATATAAAAAAAACATGTATCGCTAAAAAGAGCCAAGATGAGATAAACATTAAACAACGGCAGATGACAGAAAATATTTTTTAACTGGTCCAGAAAGAAATGAGAATGGACAGGAAACGTTTCCATGACGTGTTACCGGGTGGGTGAGAATTGTTTGGACTTTTCCCGTTATCTGGTTGGATTGCCCGCGCAGGGAAAATGAAGAACGCAAGCAGGATCTAGATTTATTAAAAGGCAATGAATCCGGTGGTTAAGCAATAATATCTTAAATTAAAAATATTTGTCATCCAATGATTCCATGACAAAGAAGCGCTTAATAAATTAAAAAGAGTTGGATATAGCAGTGCTAGCAAAAGTCAAATCGAAAATACTATTAAAGACTGCAAACAATATCCAGCGGATGAATGACGACATGATCGTCGTCCATAGCTACATGTCCTGTAACTGAAAAATCAATCATCAAGCAACTAAAATAAAAAAAAGCTTGAGCAAGAAAATTAAAAGCTTTGTATTTCTTTGAAAAGATCTTAAAGGTAAAAGATTTTAATGTATATCATCACAAAACAAATATAATTAATTCTATGGCATATAAAAAGAACTGAAAATGAAATTAAATCATCGATGACACAAAACGTATTAAAAACATTAAAAAAAAAACTCAAGGGACTGTTCCAATCCACAGTCCCATGAGTATGCAATAGCCAACCCAGCTATGGTTTTCCAAGCAAACCATGGCATGAATTTTATTTTTTTAAAAAAAATCCATGAACAGTGTTTTTACTGCATTATTGAGCTTTTTTGTTAATGCATTGTCCTCTTGACACGTTGCCATGTCGTGTTACCGGGTGTCTCTCTCAAGAAACCAATTCTCTTGCCAGACAGCTAGCTAATGTGTGATTCGCTGATCCGTTTCACTTCTCTTCGTTTACTGATAAAAAGCCTTCCATAAAACAAACCCTGTCCACCCCATTACCAAAAAGTAGTTTTTTAACGCATAGATCATGCTGCTGGAATAGTAACTCCATTCACTGCAGATTATTAGCATTCCCTTTTTGTTCAGGTGAGATAATGTTTCTTTCCTTGCTTTTAACATCATGATGTTTGTTTTCTGTTTCATTTTTTATATAAAAAGTTTCTGGATTCAGCTTTGTTAATTGGAATGGTTTGAGCAACTGTCCAAGTTTGCTGGGTCATGTACCAGTACACTGACATTATCGTTTGTTCTAAACATGAAGAATGATTCTGTTTTGGTTTACATTTTTGTCATTCAATTCCTATGTGCACCCAGACTCTTGTTCTATTGCGTACTATGTTGTTTGAGATCCAACTTCGATCAATCTTCAATGACATAGACTTTAATTGGATATTTCTTTAGACCCTTTTTGAGTTCTGTAATTTTGCTTTCAGCGCTGGATCTTCAAGCTTTAATAGAATCCTCCTGGTTTTCACTTCTGGCGCTTCGTTTTTGGCAAGAAAATGGTGTGCTATCAAATGGATTTTCTTGAATTATAACATTTTAAGCCTTTGGAGATTGAGAAAAGATTAGGAATTGAATCTCATCGAAACTGCAAACATGGCTATGGCTCCTACAGTGAAAGTAGTTCTAGGCTTAATTGCTTTTGCAATTTTCTGGGTACTGGCAGTTTTCCCTTCTATCCCTTTTCTACCAGTTGGAAGAACTGCAGGTTCCCTCCTGGGAGCTATGCTGATGGTTGTGTTTCGAGTCCTAACCCCAGATCAAGCATTTGCTGCAATTGATCTGCCAATCCTTGGTCTTCTCTTTGGGACAATGGTTGTCAGTGTTTATCTTGAGAGAGCAGATATGTTCAAATACTTAGGTAAGTTGCTCTCCTGGAAAAGCAAGGGAGCCAAGGACCTGCTTTGTCGAATTTCTGTGATTTCTGCCATTTCAAGTGCTCTTTTCACTAACGACACCTCTTGTGTGGTTTTGACTGAATTTATATTGAAAATTACAAGGCAACATAATCTCCCACCTCATCCTTTCCTACTTGCCCTTGCCTCAAGTGCAAATATTGGGTCTTCTGCCACTCCAATTGGCAATCCTCAAAACCTGGTTATAGCTGTTCAGAGTAAGATTGCTTTTGGGAGTTTTGTTTTCGGAATTCTACCGGCTATGCTCGTGGGAGTTGTTGTGAATATTCTGATCCTTATGTGCATGTACTGGAAGTTGTTATCTTCTGCTCAGAAGGATGAAGAAGATGCAACTGCAGAGGTTGTTGCAGATGGCGATGTCATTTCTCATCGTTTTTCACCTGCCACCATGTCACATCTTACATCTTTAAATTCTCTAGAATGGAATTCTAGACTAGAATCAGTGAACATGCAAAGTTCTCCCAATATGAGTGGTCAAGTAAACCATGCTGAGACTCTTAGAAACCGAATAAATTCAACTGAGAACGAAATCCACAGTGACTCTTCTAGTGTATACGAGTCTGCAAGAAATTCGAGTGCATCAAAAGAGATAACAAATGATGCTTCTTCCCAGAAAAGAGACGAAACTGTCTCTTCAAGGAGGATAGAGTCAATGGATAGATCGAGAGATTTATCATCAATGCAGTTTTCATCAGGAGACTTTGCCACAAAATGGAAAAGGATGCTGTGGAAATCATGTGTTTACCTTGTTACCATAGGCATGTTGATTGCATTTTTTTTGGGTCTGAATATGTCATGGACTGCACTTACTGCTGCTCTTGCTCTTGTGGTTCTTGATTTCAAGGATGCTCAACCATGCTTTGAGAAGGTGAATTCTACTATCATTGTGCTCTTTTTTCTCCATGTTATTAATGGATTTGTTCACGTTGATGTCTTGAAGAGCCTGTAGTAATCCAAGTTGGTTCGTCTTTGACCAGGTCTCGTATTCCCTTTTAATTTTCTTTTGTGGAATGTTTATCACGGTTGATGGCCTTAACAAAACTGGAATTCCAAGTGCTCTGTGGGACTTCATGGAGCCTTATGCACGCATAGATCATACTGCTGGAATAGTAATTCTTGCCCTTGTCATACTTGTGCTGTCAAATTTTGCTTCAAATGTACCAACTGGTATGTTGATGTTCCTGCCACTTGAAACTCTGGTTTTTTAATTTGAACCAAAGAATTCTGCTTCTTGGTTAGCTGTTTGAAACTTTTTTTGGTAGCTCTTTTGTTGGATGAGTAATATACTTAGCTGCAATTCCTTCCAACTAAGAGGACCTTTTTCAACATTTTTGTGCATTTAATAGTGAACTGACTTTTGTATGACGCATTATGGTAGCTAGGTTCTATAACAAATAGAAAAACAAACCTTAAACTGGGATACTAATTATTTCAATGCTGAGCGGCCTTCAATCTAGCATAGTGGTGCCAAATACCATTGGAGACACCTCCAATAAGCAGCTAAATGCATCTTGTTTTCAAAAGATTAGCTCGTCTAACAAAAGTTCCTATGGAATCTCTATTAGTAAGTTGGAAAGAATAAGGCCTCAAGATGTGGTGGAACACTGGAATTGTTTAAGAGCACGAAATGGTCAATAATGACCCTTTGAAACTGCATTTCTTTTCCTAATGAGTCTTGTGAGATTTGCCAATGCTTAAGTTTGTATTTGCAACATTGTTGGCTTTTCTGTATATTGACCGGTTCTACTTCATGCATAATGCAATACCTGCATTTGTAGAGTGATTAGCAAGATGGTCCCTCACAAGGCTAAAACAAAATTTTCTTTTGGCAAGTTTTGAAAATTTGCTAAAATAATATTTTTAGTTGCAGCATTTTAACAAACCAATTTGGAGTAGCTTTATAGTTGCTTATCATTGAACCTGTTTATATTGTTAGTTCTCTTGCTTGGAGGACGGGTAGCAGCCTCAGCAGCTGCAATTTCAGCTGCTGATGAGAAGAAGGCCTGGCTCATCTTAGCTTGGGTGAGCACAGTATCTGGGAACCTTTCACTATTGGGATCAGCTGCCAACTTGATAGTCTGTGAGCAAGCTCATCGCGCCCCACACTTTGGTTACAGCTTATCTTTTTGGAAGCACCTTAAATTCGGAGTTCCATCTACTATTATTATTACTGCCATTGGTTTAATACTTATTAGATGATACTTGTGTTTTTAAGCTAGAACAGTCCATATTTCATTTACAGTTACTTGTGTTTTTAAGCTAGAACAGTCCATATTTCATTTACAGTTTTTTGGCTCAAAAGATAATAGACCCCGGGTGTATCAAATTGGGTGTTCTTGAGAAATGTGGATCCGTATTTCTTTCATTTAACATGTATCAGCTCAAAGCCATGAATTGTTTTTCCCTTTTTGGGGGGGAATTTTTTAATCACGGTCCAGTTCAGACAGCACATAGAGAAGAAGAAAATTTGGGATTTGGATTTGACAACCATTTATGGCCCTAACTTTGCTGCTTCTTGAACAGTTGTCTGCGGACGCATCACTGAAAATATAATTCACTGAAAATATAATTAAGTAGCCCAAAATTTCAGTTGTTTTATTATTTAGACTAAAAATATAAATATTATTAAAAAAAAGGTTGGAAAAATAATTTTCTTGCAGAGATCGGCCCTGCCTGCCCCCTATCTCATTATCTCCGCCACCCCGCATCAGCATACCTGACCATTTATTGAACGGACATTTTAGCAATATGAAAATCATATTGCATTTTATAAATTCTAGTTTGCACTGAAAATGACAATCTGGCTGGTAGAGTACGCATATAGCTCTTCATTTTTTTCCTGTGCAGTCCACTTGTTTCCATTGATCCTATCCCAGTCTCAGGAACCTAATAATCTCACAAATATCATATCTACTGTTGGATGGAAATAACTTGTAACTACCAGTGCTTCTCCTACTTTGACAGATAGTTATATTTGTGACCTAAATGATTAGGCTCAAGCCTACTGGCTACACTACAAGTAAAGCTATTATCCATCCATTTATTAGACACAACTTTATGTAATAAGTAGTGAATGTTTTATTCACTTGGACTTTCATGTTATGCTGGCTACAGTTCTGTTTGACTCAAAAGTGCTATTTAGATTTTAGGTCCCCTGCTTTCCTATCAAAATACAGAAGACTTCACCAAAATGTCACTGGGAGTACTGGCATTTTTCAGAAAAGCAGCTGACTCTTGTTTTGATATGTTAAGGTGTCATCTTTCATTTTATGAGTAAAATTTTTTTGTTGATTGGAAATGCTATATATTCCTTGATGGATATTGTTTGATCGAGGCACTGACCAATTCGGAATGTCATCGAGTTCTTATTATTAGAGGATGGTTGTTCTTGTTACTTCAACAGGAAATAATTTTCTGTCATCTTCTAATAGTTCTTATTATGTGAACTCCTGTTGATTGGCTGGTCTTCTTCTATTTTGAATGCCAATATCAAGGTTTCTAAGTTGCAAAGTAGATGGCAATGGCTCCTTCAGTGAAACTGGTTGGAGGCACGTTTGCCTTAGCAATATTCTGGGTGCTGGCAGTTTTCCCTGCTGTACCATTGCTGTCAATTGGGAGGACTGCAGGGTCTGTTCTAGGGGCTATACTCATGGTTATTTTCCAAGTCCTGTCTCCTTTTCAAACATATGCTTCCATTGATCTTCCAATTCTTGGTCTTCTCTTTGGAACTATGGTTGTGAGTGTTTTATCTTGAAAGAGCAGATGCATTTATGTACTTAGGCAAATTGCAATCATGGAAGAGACAGCAAAGGATTTAATTTGTAGAGTCTGCTTATTATCTGCCATTTCAAGTGCATTCTTCACTAATGACACTTCTTGTATGGTCTTGACTGAATTTGTACTCAATTTCAAAAAAAAAAAATCTCCTACCTCAACCTTTGTTGGTTGCTCTTGCCTCAAGTTCAAATATTGGGTCATCAGCTACTCCAATTGGCAACCCTCAAAACCTGGTTTACAGATTTCTTCCTGGCCTTTCCTCGTTGAAACTTCCCCTGCAGCTCTCGTAGGAGTTTTAGCCATTGCTATACTTACCCTATGTATGTACTGGAAAAAACTATCTTCACATTATAGGGATGAAGAATATGCAGATGGGGAAATTGTTGCTGATGATGACGTGAGTTTCTACAGGTTTTCGCCAGGCACAATGTCACATTTCACATGCTCAAGCTTTCAAGAAAGAAGCTCCAGGTTGGATATGCAAGACTTGCCTTTCATTCATGGGAATTCGGCTTTTTTTGACATGTTGAGACACTGATCTGGTGCTAGTGAGAGTGAGAGTGACATGTTCAGGGTCCCCAGTGTTATGTTAGAGTCTGCAGGAAACTTAAGTGCATGTTAATTGCCTTGATTATGGAAAATCATATTGTGGAAATCTTGTGTGTACCTAGTAACGTAACTACTGCTGGAATGTTAATTGCCTTGATTATGGGAATGAATATGTCATGGACTGCAGTTGCTCTAAAGGTTCTTGATTTCAATGATGCTCAGCCATGCCTAGAGAAGGCATGACACCGAACTGGCAAGCTACTTCTGTTGTTGACTACCTGCTTTTCTCTGTTAGTTAATGGAAATTGAACATTTTCCATGGCGATTCTTCTCACATATGTCCAGAAGTCGTATTCTCTTTTGATTTTCTTTTGAGGGAGGTTTATGACAATTGAAGGCTTTAACAAAACTGGAATTCCAAGCTCTTTGTGGGAATTCATGGAGCCCTTTGCACAAATTAACCATGCTAGTGGGATAGCAGTCCTTGCGGTTGTCATCCTTATCCTCTCAAATATGGTATCAAATGTATCAACTGGTATGTTGATACTTCTTTTCCTCCAGGCCCTAGTTTATCTGTTGAATGATATTGGCAATTTGGCATAGACCAAAATTCTGCTGATCAATGGAACTTCATACATAATGCATTACGTTATCCATTTATGGGGCATTGTTACAGTTATGACTGAAACAGATACGCACACAAGATGTTTATAGTAACTATGCTGATTATCTCAGTTCTCTTACTGGGGGCACAGATGGCATGACTTCTTCACACACTATCATTGGCTGCTTGTATTTCACCGGATTACGTGAAGAAGTCATGGCTGATTTTAGCATGGGTGAGCCGAGGGTGATCCAGTGGGCCATGCAGAAGATTTTGGGCATCGACTCTCTTGGGACTCTACCTAGGCCAAGGGTGATCCAGTGGAGATTTCAAGGACTTTTGGAGTTGGTATTTGGAAGCTGGGTGCCACGAATTCATGATGTCTCTGTGTGTGAAAAAAACAAACAAATAGAAATAAATGTAAAAGTAGAAGCTTTGTTTTGCACAGCACTTATTAAATCCTATGCTGAAAACCTAAAAAATTATACAGTACGATTGTAGTTGTAAAGACTAAAAACCTAAAAAGTAACCAGACAAATGTCGGTGTGCCCAGTGATTTTACAAAGTGTGTGTTAAATTTAATATTATGTCATTATAAATATATATTTATTATTAATAAATACTTAATTTATCTTTAATATTCATATAAAGTTAGATTAATAAATTTAAAGTAAAAATAAAATTCATGTAACAAAAATACTCTACAAAAAAAATTATAAAGTTGTTATAATTATGAGATTTCTATTATATCAAAGCATTGTTCCTATAATATTAATGGTCAATGCTCTCTTAAATACTATATTCATTAGAGTCGTGGAGATTGGTACATATTATGTTATCTTTTTTATGAAAGATAGCAGTTGTTCTCATAAGTTAAGGTATAAGGGATATGTAGAACCAATATGTAGGTGTTTATCATAAGACATGTATACTGAACTGGCTCGCACGAGAATTTCATATGAAAATATCACTTATGCCTATGGAAAGGTTCATATGACAGTTATATAGGTGATCTTTAGACTTGATATCACTAAGTTATCTTGTATAAAGAATGTTATGCTTTGATCATATTACATGTTATCTTAATCGAGGTAATGAAATGACAGACATTGAATATAGCATGAACTATATGAAGGTACTTGAGTGATTAAAAGAGGATTCATCACCCTAGGTGAATTAGAAAAAATATTTCATCTGTTCTCAAATAGTATTGACTGAGAAATCATTAGCCAATGTGGAATTAGATTTGAAAAGGATTTCAAATCTTATTCAAACGATCAATGATTATTATGCAGAGAACAAACATGTTTTAACTAGTAGACATCCTCGATGTTTATTGATGAAAGGATCTTGATTACACTGAGAAATCGGTCACTAAAAGGTTAAGTGAAACCACTAAAGACTTTTCTAATATTTTAAAGATCATGACATGTTGCTAGACGATGCACCTGATCTTCAAATATAAATTAATTAATTGTTGAATTGATAGTAAATTAAATTATTTAATTTATTTCATTCTATTTAATTATCATTATAATTTATATTTAAACCAACATATCAGAAACCTAATGAGTCACTCACATTAAGAACCACTAGTTAAAAATTAAACTGAGATGATTTAATTAAGTATGACTTGATTGAAATATATTTTAGATATTAAAGACTAAAATATAATTAATTCATGAATTATATTTTTAGGCCTAGAAAAATAAAGTAAGGACTTGATTGAGTTAATTTCCAAAATTATCATGAATTAATATATGGATATTATTTAGGGGGCAAGTTGATATTTTGTCAATTTATAGGGTTTTTTGAATTTTCCTATAAATAGTAAGTTATACCTCTTATTTTTGTATGATTATATGTTAGACAGAAAAACTACGTAAGTTACAAAATAGAATATTAGCACTCTAGACATAACAATCTCTCTATCTTAAACGGGAATTTGAGAGATTTCTTACTTGTGGTTCATGTAGACTACCGTTGGAGACTTGATAACTGGACGACTTGTCGTTTGCAACAACTCAGCCTTTAAAGAATTGTTCAAAGTTAAAAAAGATTAGATCTTCAAGTAATAAATTCTTAAACAACTATATATCTGTCTAACGAGATCTTAAGGATTCCCGAATAATTTTTTTTTATTGCATCCACTACGTGTATGATATTAAGAAATCAACAGTGGTGTTAGAGCCATTGTTAGACAATCAAGTTTGTTGTTTGCATGTTTTAATTATTATTGGTGTTAATTTCAAATTTAATTTTATATGCAAAATTATTTTTTCTCTTTTGATTTTTTTTAAAACGGTATTTCTACTATTTCGACCAATTCTAGCCAGATTTTTCAAACCTAGTCGGAGCCTAACAAATTAGTAAAAGAAAAAAAAAATGGTTGTAATTGACGTTGTTGCTTGCAGCGTCAAACATGGGAGGTAGCAACCCATGGCTTACTCCTGGCTATGCTAGAAGCCTATCGCGAGGGGCAGTCCTTTCGCACTACTGGTTGTCATTACCAACAATAAAGAAGAAAGGAGAGTGGTAGAATTATAATTATGCCCCTGGTGCCTCTTTAGGGTTTGGGGAAATTACCCTCTTACCCCTTACCCTTTTTTATTTTAAGTATTAGACTTTAAGTTTGCATATTGTAAATATAGCCCTAAAACTTTATGCATAATTATAATTTAAGGTCTCAAGGTAAATTATGAATTTACTCTTTGTAAATAAAATTTAGATTTTATACCCTAAATTAAATTAACTATATAATTAATTTTCCTATTATGATTAGGAATGGATTAAATTATTTAATTTATTTTTTTGAGTTTTATGATATCCTAATGGGATTAGGATTTATTTAATTAAATGATTTAATTAAATAATATTTATAAAAATGGTTTTTCTAAAATAATGAGAGTTTTTTAAGCTAAAAAATTTTATTTAATTAATTCTAAAATAGTTTAGGATATTGATAAGAATTTTAATGTGATTAATTTTCTTATTAAATTTTGAAAAAACAATTCATGGAATTTATGTTAAATAAAATTTATTTTGTTTGGGAAATTATTAAATTAGATTTGATTGAATATTTCTAAGTGTTAGAAATATTATTGTATAGTAGCACATGAAACCAATAATTAGAATTGAAGCATGTAATGTAATTTATCATGATATTAAAATGTTTTTATGCATGATGAATGATTATGCATATTAAAGATTAATATAACTGTGTTTTTATTTTGTGGTTAAATGGTTGTAATTTTTATTAAATAGGGCATGTGTGTCTTGCCTTATCTGTATTTTTCTTATGGGTTGTGAATTTTTTGCTCATCTAATTCTCCTCAAATGTAATTCAAAGTTTCTTTAATTAATTATGTAAATGTCATGTAATTTAGAAATATAAAAATTTATTTTGGAAATTATTTGGTAATCCAAGATGAAGAAAGAAATAGCGATGAAGGTTACAATCAAGGTGCTTGCAAAGGACTTATTAAGAATCATTACTTAGAAATTAAACCGCGATGATTTAATTAAGTATGACTTGATTAAAATATATTTTATAATTTAAATACTACAATATAATTAATACATTGATTATATTTATAGACCTAAAAAGAAGTAAGGACTTGATTGAATTAATTTCTAAAATTATTACGAGTTAATATATGAATATTATTTAGGGGCAAATTAATATTTTATCAATCTATAGGGTTTTTTTAAATTTCTTTATAAATAATAAGTTATGCCCATAGTTTTAAAACCCGCTTGGGAGTTGGCCCGACGAAACCCGGTCGACTCGGCGGGTCGACCCGGAACCCGGCCGACCCGGGTAAACTCGGCTGAGACCCAGCCGAACTAGTAGAAGAAAGAATGCCTCAACAATCGATTAACAGACGTCAGACGCCTTTCATAGCAATCTATAGAACGAGCTATGGAAAGAAAGAATTCAATTCTCATCCCTTCACTTCAAAGCGGGAGTTATACTCCTGACCTCTCTCCACTACCAAAGAGAAAAGAAGATAAAGAACGAAGTCGGATCATCTCTTCCTTCTGGCTCCATCTATGGATTATGGATCTTGAGGATGGTTTCCAATGGGCAACCATGGAAAGCGAAGAGACTTAGAGGAGAAGGCTTACTTGTCAAAGGTAGACTTAGAGGCTCATTCAAAGTTGCAAGTTGATCCACTTGCTTTATCAATTACATGGAAGCCGTCCTAGGCTCTAAAGCTAACCTATACCTTTCACTAAGTCCCTCTCCCTCTCTCTGCAAATCCCATTCCTAAACCCTCCTCTTTCTCTTTCTCTACACAGTAAAAAAAATATGGGAAAAACAAGTGAAATTGGAGGGCTAATATCAGCAATAAAGCCTCCTTTTCCTTTTCTCAATCAATTTTTTTTGTGTTTTTGGTGGTGGGATTCATGGAAAATTTGTGGAAATGGGTTTGTGTTTGCTGGGTTTTTGGAATTGGAATTGGATTTTCTTTATTGGTGTTTTTGTTGGGTTTTTAATCGGGGGCATTTGTGAGGAGTTGGTGAAAGTGTTTTTTTTGTTGACCCGGGTCAACCCATCTGACCCGTGACCCGATCATTAGACCGGGTCGACCACCGGGTCGGGTTTAAAAACTATACATAAATCACAGAATAGATCGCACTTTAGGCATAGCAATCTCTCTCTTATAAATAGAGATTTAGAATATTTTTCACTAGTAGTTCGTATGGATTACTGTTGGAGGCTGGATAGTTGAACAACTTGTGATTTGTAACAACCTAGCTTTTATAGAATTATTCAAAGCCAAATAAGATAAGATATTTAGGTAATAAATCCCTAAACAACTCAAGATCTGTCTAACAAGATCCTAAGGATACATATAAATGATTTTGCAAGATAAATTGAGATGTGTGTCATATATATATATATATATATGTTACCCCTCTCACATTTCATTGTGGATTGTAATAGTGAGATTTTTTAAAAATTTTAATTTGATCATCGAACTTTTTATTTGCACAATTGAGCCATTTTGAGCCCAAATTGAAACCCAATTGCTTATTTTTTTGGGGGTGAGGGTTGAATTAAAAGACAAGGAACTGAAATTAAAAATATTGGTAACATAGGTGACAACTTTGAAATTTATTTCAAAATTTCATTTTCGTTCCTCATCTTTTTTAGATATTGCGTGATCGGTCCCTATAATTTTTTTTTTAAAATGCATTTTGATACATAACTTCATTTTTCTTTTTTTGGGTGGAGGAGAGATAAGAGGTAGTTGCAATTTTACTTTTTTACAAAATTTTTAATACATGCAGTCTTGCATGAAATTTTTTTCTTTTATTTTATTTAATAAATTTTACGTGTGTATTGATTTTTGTTATATATTGATTTTCATAAATAAATTTATTAAACACAACCAGGTAAATAAGCTGTATTACGATATTAAATATTTTAACCTACTTTCATTTCTTAATTTTTTCAGTTTATCTTTTGATTATTGTTACGAATTTTTTTACTTACATGAATAATTATTAGTTTATTTACATGAGCTTTTTTTTATTTATACTTTGAATTGTTTTTAGAAAATAGCCTGCAGTTTTTTTTAAGAAAAATTTACAGCCGTGATGACAAGTGTGTCAAAGAGCTATCATACCCAACAGATTGTGCACATATATAATATTTTAATTTCTGAAAAGATAATATTTTGTAGATTTTTGAATGCATCGCGAGGTTTGTTTTTCCCTAACCTTTTGACTTGGAGGCGTATTTATGTTTTTCCCGAAAAGTATGGATTTTTGCATGGCCTGGTATCAGTAACATATCTTTTGACTTTTTTTTTTTTTTTTAAGTATATTATTCGAAGCCCACGTGAGCTCTGAGGTTTCCAATAGAGAAGGCAAATGGATATTTAATTATTAATTAATGAGAAAGATTGTCAAAAGGGTGAAATGTTTGACATTTTTGGCAAGAAATTAAACCCGAGGCATAAGCCCCCATGGAGAAGAGCACTGTGCACGCGACTTGACTTTTTATCCGACAACATGTTGTAAGAGAAAGAGATGAATTAATTCATAATAGAACTGGAGGCTTACATGGTTATTAATTTCAGGACTTGTGGGATTAGTCGAAGTACGCGCAAGCTGACCCGGATACCCATGTTAAACAAAAAAAAAAGAAGATGAATTAATTCCTCCTCCCTTAATTACCTCATGGTTGTGTTTTGGCAAGAAAAGAAAACACATGCATGTTTTAATTAGGCACATATGCTTGTGTTTTTGTCACTTAATTAGGCACTTGCAAGGCTGATGCCTCGGGTTAATTAGGCAGGCACGTACATAATCTCCCTCCCCTTAATTCATTCCATGCCGTCCTCTCTCCATCGATCTCCCATGTGTTGTTTGTAGATGATGATGATGATGATGCCGCCGCCGCCGCCGCTCCTTCCATTTTATTCCATTAATGCAGTCAACAACTGATTTGCTAGCTACAAGTCAATTTGGATCAGTCATTGGGAGTGCATATTAATTGTGGGCTCCTAACAGCTTCCATGATATCTCAAACCGTCCAAAAAGAAAAAGAAAAAGAAACCACACACATGAATGCATCTTTATATTCTTTTATCCTTCATGTTATTCTCAGAATCTATTTTCATCTATCAATATTAAATCATTCTCCAGTTAATTTTCTTTATAATTCATTCATGGGATTCCCCACCCAACCTCCTTTGCAATTCCAACCTCGAAAATTAACTTTATTTAGTATCTAATCTTTAAATCTCAAGATATAATTTAAATTATTATCTAATTATTAGGTAAAATTCTAAAATATAATTTATATTATTCTCTAACATGATTTTTATGTGAAGGCCATTTAAAACTTGAAACTTGTACAAGTTTATCTTTAATACTACATCAAATAATTATCTCAACACAAAAATATATAATTTATATTACTCTTTAATATATTAAACCTACATTGTATATGTAATTTATATTCAAGTTGGTATATCAACACCAACAATAATAAAATATTTGCCTCACAGGTTTTTCTTTGGTTCAAATTTAAAATAATAATTAGTAAGCACATTTATCATTTGAACCGAATCTCAAACATAAAATTCCATGATTTTAAATAAACAATAAATCACAATTTAATTATGTTCTATAATCTTTGCTAATCCATGATGTAAAGACAAAATCAAGCATAAAAGAACACTAGAAGGAAGTAAGTTTCCAAGCTCATCATAGAATTTCCCTGCTACAAGTAAAACTTGCACAAAAAGAATAAAAAACCAACAATTCCACATAATAATAATAATAATAATAATAATAATAATAATAATAGTAAATAAATAAATAAATAATAACCGCAGCAGCAGCACTGTTGTATTATATTTTATTTTATTAAATTATTAATATGGTAAATATCAACGCAAATACAAAGTTCATGTCATAGTTCAGACAGTCTTTCTGTTCTCTCTCTATATTCCTATCAAAATCTCTCTCTATCTAACGCGATCTCTTTTGTACTAGTCACTACCTCTCAAATTCGAAATCTTTCTCTCATTTTCTCATTTCTTAGATTCAGATTTTTATTGGGTCTCTTTTAATTTTGCTTCTTTCACTCTTCAGAGTTCAAACTTGGAAGATTTGTTGTTCTAATCAATCACTTCATCTACCTCTACTTCAGCTTCGATGCTTCATCGAGCATATGGAAAAGTAAGGGTTTTTCTTATGCCCCATTTTTTTTTTACTGATATTTTGAAGGAAATGGATTTGGTTTCGGTGTTTGTTGTTCGCGTCATGTTTGTTTTTCAAAAGTTTAGATCTGTTTGGTAAAGTTTTCTTCTTTTTAGCAATTTGAGGTCTTTAGTGTCTGTTTGGTTCCTGAGAAAATAGGCGTGAATGAAGAGAATGTGAAAGAAACTGAGCGAAGGAACCCACTTTGTGCTCACTCTTTTTATAGTTGTAAAAAAAAGAGAGAGTAAAATCTGAGATTAATAATTGTGTTAGAGATATCAAAGGATTTGGGTTTTGTCAGTTCCTGTATTTAGATTTATAAGTATTGGAATGGAGTGTTTCTTTTTCTTGGAAAATTACATTTGATGTTTCTTTCCATTATTGAAGTCAAATGGATATTCCTGGAATTAGACTTGAAGCTGTTTGTTAAACCTAAAAACCAGTCAATAATGGGTTTTTGGACTTCTTACTAGTGTTTCCAAAAGACCATTTTGTACTCGAACACTCGTTGGCTCATACAAATGCGTGATTAGAATTAAAAAGATGAAATCATATGTATTCTTCTTCATGCAAATGTGTTATTGCAATTAAGTTTCTGAGACAGTGTTAGTGGTTTAGCTCTTGTAAATTTTATAGTTTTGGTTAATTTCTGTTATTTTTGAAGATGTTCAGTTTCTTGAGAGAATTGAAGATGGACCTTTCAATTTATGCCTGCAGGTTTATAATCTCTGAAAGTTTACGATATCACTCAAAACTTCCCTCCTGGAATGTTAGCTGCAATTTTCATGCAACTCCTGCAGTGAACTTCGTTGTTGAACGAAGGACTCGAACTTTCTAAGACATCAAGCATTCTAGGGTGTTCATGTGGTTCGAAACTTCATACAGAGATGCTATGTTGAATGTTTGATATCAGTATGGAATAGCTTAGGAAAAATTTGCATAGTGATTCTTCAAAACCAAAAAGAAAAATTGAGAAAAAGATGCCTTCATGGTGGGGAAAGTCATCATCTAAAGAAGTGAAGAAGAAAGCAAACAAGGAAAGTTTTATTGATACATTACACAGAAGATTTAAGAGTCCATCTGATGGTAAGCTAAATGGTAGACCTGGAGGTTCTCGAAGACGCTGCAGTGACACTATCTCAGAGAGGGGATCTCAATCTCGAGCAGAATCAAGATCACCATCACCATCACCTTCATCAAAACATGTTTCTAGGTGTCAAAGTTTTGCTGAGAGGCCCCATGCCCAACCACTTCCCCTTCCTGGTGTGCACCCTGCAAGTGTGGGGCGTACAGACTCTGGAATTGGTATATCAACAAAACCAAGATTGCAAAAGGGTGCAAAGTCATCATTGTTTTTGCCTCTCCCAAGACCTGGATGCATGCGCAATAAGTCGAATCCAACAGATTTAGATGGGGATTTGGCCACTACTTCAGTTTTCAGTGAGAGCTCCACTGATAGTGAAGATCCTGCTGACTCAAGTCATCGTAGTCCTCTGGCAACTGACTATGACCTTGGGACCAGAACTATTGCTAGCAGCCCTTCCAGGTAAGCCTGTGTAATTTTTGTTAAATGTTCATTATTTGTGGGTTCTCTGCTACCTCATTTAACTCATGCAAATGAACTGCATTTTCCACTGAAGTGCAATGGTCAAGGATCACTGTGCTACCGTCAGCCAAGTGAACTCAAGAGAGGCAAAGAAACCAGCTAACCTTTCTTTTGGTAATCATACCTCCCCAACATCACCTAAACGGAGACCTATAAGCAGTCATGTGCCGAATCTACAGGTTCCAAAACATGGTTCTTTCTGCAGTGCTCCAGACAGCTACATGTCAAGTCCTTCCAGAAGTCCTATGAGAGCATTTGGCGCTGAGCAAGTCATAAACTCCGCTTTCTGGGCTGGGAAGCCATACCCAGACGTCAATTTACTAGGATCTGGCCACTGCTCCAGCCCTGGTTCAGGTTACAATTCTGGACATAATTCAATGGGAGGGGATATGTCAGGACAATTATTCTGGCAACAAAGCAGGGGTAGCCCTGAATGTTCTCCAATACCTAGTCCTAGAATGACCAGTCCTGGCCCCAGCTCCAGAGTCCAGAGCGGTGCTGTTACTCCAATTCATCCTAGAGCAGGAGGGACAATCGAGTCCCAGACAAGCTGGCCAGATGATGGGAAACAACAAAGTCACCGGCTACCCCTCCCTCCTGTAACAGTTTCCAGCCCCTCTCCCTTTTCTCATTCAAACTCGGCAGCAGCATCTCCTTCTGTGCCACGAAGTCCAGGAAGGGCAGAGAACCCAACAAGCCCTGGATCTCGCTGGAAAAAAGGAAAGCTGCTAGGTAGAGGCACATTTGGACATGTCTATCTTGGATTTAACAGGTATAAGCCCCAAAAGCAGATGCTTGAATTTGTTTGATTTAACAATATTGCATGTAAATGCCTTTGATGCATAATACTCAACTGTCTATGATCTACAATTATGTAATTGCTATCCTGACTTCAATTTTAACTTGGAAAGATGACTTCAATCAGTTAAGTTAATTATTATTTTGTGGCTTCTTTCTCATGAAAATTTACATGACTGGATCCACTTTTTGATTGAATGACATTTTAAACTATTCCTTAGTTTCCTAATGTTTGTGAAATTATTTCTGATTTTACCTTTACAATCGCTCAGTGAAAGTGGTGAAATGTGTGCAATGAAGGAGGTGACATTGTTTTCAGATGATGCCAAGTCAAAAGAAAGTGCTAAGCAGTTGATGCAGGTAAGTTGATTACGCATTAACAATGAAGTTTCCTGTGACAACAAAATAAAGTTTGTTACTTGCCGACAGTTTTTTTATTGTTATTATTATTTAACCTTTAAATAACTTTGGAAGAAGTTCTTACTTTCAGTCTTTTGACAGGAAATTTCTCTTTTAAGCCGCTTTCAGCACCCAAACATTGTGCAGTACTATGGATCTGAGACGGTATGTCTCATGCGCCATTCTTTATCTTTTGCATGCAGGTGCTATTGAATTTAATCCCTTGATATTTATATTGAATCTTGCGTTATTATACCATAATCTTTGGCTATTAGAATCAGTCCTTTTATGTAAGGATTAGAATGACAGCCAGTGATCATAAAGCCTGATAGTGGTGCTCTAGAAACTAAGTTTCTGGTCACTTTGAGTTTTGACTTATTTAACTCCATAGTGCAATAAGTCGGCATGTAGTGTTACTGCATTGTGTGCAATTTGCAATTTGAATCAACAATTGATGATTTTTTGAACAGGTTGGTGACCGACTTTATATATACTTGGAGTATGTATCTGGCGGGTCCATATATAAACTTCTCCAGGAGTATGGCCAGTTGGGCGAGCTAGTTATTCGCAGTTATACCCAGCAAATCTTGTCAGGACTTGCATTTTTGCATTCTAAAAGCACTGTCCATAGGTGAGTGGACTTGCCTTTGTTTGATCTTCTAAATTATAACAATTTGTTTTCTCAACTTAAACATTGTTAATATTCTCTTGCCTTTCCTTCTTTATTTATTCATTTATTATTTTGATGAATATCTTGTCTCTTCAGAGATATCAAAGGAGCAAACATACTTGTAGATCCGAATGGTCGTGTTAAATTAGCTGATTTTGGCATGGCAAAACATGTAAGTGTGGGCATTTAGTTTTTGCTCCAAAATGAGATAAATTTCAGTCCGAACAGGAGCTGATTTATGTATATCTAGGGATATGGAGTTAGTTGAATGGTGCATATGACAACTTGGCAGCTCTTGTAATCCTTTACCAGCAAGAAAAATTACCTTGTGAAGACTGATTTATTAAGTTTATATCATTTGGGGCATGCACTTGGTGAAAAAAAGTTTTACGTGCTGCTGACTACTTTTACTGCCACCCCTCATATGGTCATATCCTGCTTGCCCAACTGACCTAATCTCTGTTTTGCAGATCACCGGACAGTCATGTCCACTATCATTCAAGGGAAGCCCTTATTGGATGGCCCCTGAGGTCAGAGTCTTTTCTTGCTCGATCTTTCTTTCCTTATCATATGGTGTTCTCCATATTATATTAAACCCTCATTTTCATTGTTTGCACAGGTTATAAAGAACTCAAATGGCTGTAATCTTGCTGTGGATATATGGAGTCTTGGATGCACTGTTTTGGAGATGGCTACTACAAAACCACCTTGGAGCCAGTTTGAAGGGGTAATTCCTATATATGATGATATTTAAATGTTATGTTGTCTAAAAGCTAAATATTTTAGTTGATCCAAGGATACCTGTGTCAATTATTCTGATGTATCTTGACACACGGTTCTCATTTATAAAGATTTCACAGGTATCTGATTATGTTTTTTCTTCTCATTGTCTGATGTCTTCGTTTTGCGGGCTTAAGGTTGCTGCCATGTTTAAAATTGGAAATAGCAAGGATCTCCCAGAAATTCCAGAGGACCTCTCGGATGAAGGGAAGGACTTTGTTAGGCAATGTTTGCAACGCAATCCAGTACATCGTCCTACAGCTTCCCAGCTTTTAGAGCATCCTTTTGTAAAATTAGCTGCGCCTTTGGAAAGACCTATTCTGTGCCTTGATCCTACAGATCCACCCCCTGGGGTTTCAAATGGAGTTAAAATTCTGGTATTTCCTTTTTTCATGTTGTCCTTTCATTTCTACTGAGGTCAAGTTTCACATGCCATGATGTTGAACTTTATTTCTTTCCTTTAGTATTTTCTGTTTGTTTTAATTAGGAAAGGCATCATGTTAAATTTATATCTGATATGGTGCTGAAATGCATTTTTTGTAGTCCTTTGATGCCATGATAAATGTATGAATTTGTAATGATGCCTGACAAAAATTAGGGAAAGAAAGAAGTTTGGTTATTTGTGGGACTTGTCATCTTTTTTTTTTTTGTCACAATAGTTTTACAGTCTGGTATAGAGTGCTTTCTCTGAATTTGTGGAAAGAAGTTTGCACTGGTAAGGATACAAGCAGAATGTGTAGCAAAGAGGATGCACGCACTGGATGGGAGGCTGTATAAACAATAACCTATATTTTTCTGTTTTGTTAGTATGTATGTGAGAGACACCATTGGATTTCTCTCCTGTTAGAGAAGTTGATAAGCCAATGTGTGTCTGGGGTTGAAGGTTACACAACCCATATTCTTCTGCTTTTGTTAGAAGTATGACATGGGAGACACCTTTAGATCTGTCATCAAAGGCAGGAGCAGGACGAAAACCATAAGATGTTTTTGTAATAAGTTAGATTGCCTTGTTATGTGCAGTAAAGATTTGTTGAAAGAGTTCATGGAGATGAATTGGTTATTTGATGACCTGGAGATGCATGTAAAGGTTAAGTATCACAGAACATGACTTATAGAAGAATATCTGGGTGGAGTTTTTGATAATTGTTTTTTTCCATTTAAATTTGGATTTCTGAACCAATCAGCAACTTTGGAACAAATTGGTGAATGTATAGGAAGTTCACTAATGCTTCATGACAGCTACTAAAGTGCTCTTAATGTTGTAAGATAGCAACACCTGGAAGGAGCAAATGACTGCTTGAAAGACTGTAGAAATAGTTCCATTTATGAGAAAAGGATTAGTCGGGCTCTCCTAAAATCTGTGATGAAAGGCTGAGGTACATGTCGTGGCAATACATCTTGCTTGTAGAGTGTAGTAACAGTCTCGATGTTTGCGTGTTTTCATGTAGTGCTAGTCTCTTTGTAAGTGCCTTGATTTAGGTTTGCATGAAATCCTGTGTAGGTAGTACTGTTCCTGGGCTAAGAAGATTTAGCAACTTTTGACTGGTTTGTTGGTTAACATATTTTGATGCTGCTACTCTGAGATCTCAAACAAGCAGTTTTTCGTGTCTATTGCATCATTCCTCTCTTGGATACCAGCTATGTTAAGTGTTGCTGCGTTTTATTGATCATTTTTCAGGGCATTAATCATGCAAGAAATTTTCCCACCTTGGATTCAGAGAGGCTTGCAGTTCATTCATCTAGAGTTTCAAAAACTGGTCTACATACCAGGTATCTATCTCTCACACAATATCACTACCATTACTGAAATCATCATCTTATTGTCTGATTTCAATTCCCAAAATCTGTAGTGATTTACACATTCCAAGGAACATATCATGCCCTGTTTCTCCCATTGGAAGCCCTCTTTTGCATTCAAGGTCGCCACAACATCTGAATGGAAGAATGTCTCCTTCACCCATAGCTAGCCCACGGACCACTTCTGGCTCATCCACACCTCTGACAGGTTGCACTGGTGCTATACCTTTTAATCACTTGAAGCATTCAGTTCACTTCCAAGAGGGTTTTGGAAACATGCAAAATCACTCAAATGGTATATATGTCAATGGCTTGGCTTATCATGATTCCAGTCCTGATCTTTTTCGAGGAATGCAGCCAGGTTCTCCCATCTTCTCAGAGCTGGTTCCATGTGAAAATGATCTCATAGGAAAGCAGCTTGGAAGGCCTACTCAAGGGGAACCTTATGATGGACAATCAGTGTTGGCTGATCGAGTGTCTCGGCAGCTTTTGAGGGATCATGTGAAAATGAAACCATCCCTGGATCTAAGTCCCAACTCTCCTTTACCCAGTCGAACTGGAGGTATATAATCTAATAAATTGTTTGTGGACTGACGGATCAAAGCAAGCTTTCAAGGTTTTGAGATGGTCATTTTGGTTCTATATGATTTTTTATTCATGACATTAACAGCTGAGGAAAACTGGCATGTTCAACAAGGGGTAGGAAATGTGGAATAAGGTTTAAGGTGATGAAGTGGCTGGGGGCAGACTGGTCAGTGTAGTTCCAAGCTTATGCATTTGGATCCATGCATGACAAGCATGTTAAGGTATTTGACAGTACTCACTCTGGTCGGATCTTTAGATGCACTGAAATGGAGCTTGCTAACTAGACTAAGAAACTCGCTCATGTGGGCATTTTGTGGTGACATGACTTGCGAACTTGCACGAACCGAAGAGCGGAAATCTTTCTAGCACTTGACTGAATTAAGATAGGGATACATCCCCCCCCTGCACGGTGTGGCCTCTGATGATCCATTGTATGGCAGTTCCTTTAGTAAGGAAATTATTCATGGCATTGAGAACTGTATATTCTTTTAGATCATGGTATAGAAGAAAAACAAAGATTAAGGTAGCAAGTACGATTATTACTTTTCTGGGTCTGAAACGGCTGTACAGAAGATGAACTGAACCGGGATTAGAAATTTGTTTACCAAGCAGATGTGGATTTGACGAGCCTGTGCTTATCTGTTTCGTGCAATGGTTTATGCTGGGGCAGATTAACTGTTGTCGTTCAAACTGATTTACTTGTATGTACATTACCACTAGTAACTGAAAAGAATCTAATCCAGCGATTTCTGTATTTTCTAGTTCTCATCAATTTACTGAATAATAAGGTATCATGTGCCTTTCGACTTATCATGAGTTGCGAAGCCATTCAAATGATGTAGCGAATTGAAGTTTATGTTTGTCTTGAGAAAGCATGAATGGTGTTGCCATGATTCCTGCGTTGTTACTACCAAATGTATATCTGCATTCGGTAAAGATTTGTCACGAAGTAAAAACAATAAAAGCTGCTCAACGTAAGCAAAATGAAAATAGTAGTCAAAATTAAAGTCCATCATTCATTTTTCCTGTTATCCAATTAACTTACATGAGAAGGTTTAAGGGAAGATTCAAGGACTTAAAAGTCTGCTGCAAATTTCTTAACTGATGTCATTGTGCTTAAAAACAATTCCATGGCATCAACTTTTGCAGCAGGATTTCCTTGGTCCATGGCTTCCTGCACCTCCCTGCTGGCTACCATATTCCTCACTCCCCATGACTACATAAACGTTCTGTTTCTGCTCCAATCCCACTTGATGCTCTTGCAGCAGAATAACATCAATGGTCATCAGATAAAGAACTTTTCACCAATGCTTATGCTTTCAAAAGATCACTTATTTTTGGGAGGAAAAAAAAACTTGACCAGTGATAATGGCAGTGTGTTACAAGACTTGGATTAATTGTCAGGAGCAAAGATTGAAAGAAGTAAGCAACCTTGTTTACAAAAACCGCAGCCAGCAGTACCAGTAACAGGAAGCAGCAGTTAGCAGTTAGAAGGGAATCACACGTGGCAATGAGTTAGTTGGCAAGGAGTTAGTTAGCAGTTAGAATTCAATTAGAAGTTAGTTAATGGTTGGAAAGAGGAGAAAGGATTGTATAAATAAAGTAATTGTGATGGTCAAGCAATAAGAAAATCCAGTTTTTGCATTACACTGCAAGTCTCTTTACTTCTTCTGTTACTTTCTTCTCAAATTAGAGAGTTCCTAACACAGTGAGACCAGAGCCATCAATCCCTTGTGTAACTTTTGCAGCTGTGGAAGAAGCTGAGAACCCAGATGCTCCTTTTTTGCTCAATTTTTCTCTCTCTTATCATTCCCACATCTTCTGCAGTCGCCCTTTCTTTGTGGTTGTACTCTCCAAAGGTCAGTGGACAGTGATGGTCTATCCATTTCCTTTCTGTTACGAGCTAAAGCAAGGGGCCCAGTCCAGTCCATGGAAACTAGGTCTGCCCATGAAGCCAATTTAGTTCAACCAATGATCTCAATGCATGCAAGCTCATTAAGGTTAGTTGCTGAGATCATGTCTGATAATTTTCAGCTTTGTACAGTTAAGAGTTTGAAGGGAAGGAAAGAGGAGGGCATGTCAGGACTGATTCCTTTTCCAAAATGAAATACAAATGGCATTCCTTAAAATTCTTCTTCTTGAGAAAGTAGTATTCCTCAAGTGCATGGTCATAATAAAACATTGATATCAAAGACCATATGGCAAATAAAATATACCCTCATCTTTTTCAGATACAAGAATCCCTCTCAAATATAATACATTATTTTGGAAATATAGAAACTTGTATGCATCATTTATTCAACCAAATTCATGCTGAAATCCCAAAGTTTCTTCGCTAACTCAGCATCTTTAGCCATTGAGGATGCTTTGGTCAAATTACAACCTGAAAAATATTCACCACTTGCGCCCTTTACTTGTGGATTCAATGCCACATAGCACGTTGTTGCAGCACCCTGCAATCAAATTCAAGAAAAAAAAATGAAATGTGAAAGGAAACGAAGAATTAGTAGGCTTTTATGCAATAAAGGTATTTAGTTTAGGGAACTTTGTAAACAAACTAAGTGCTATCAGAAGTTTTATTATGGAAGGCAGCTAGCTCACCTGCTGGACATTTTTTAGAACAAGCCTGGCAGCCGACTCAAGGAAGACTGAATTAAATCAAAAGAACTAAAGTTAAGAAGCTATTTTGCTCTTGAATTTAGGACTCAATGCAGAGAAGTAGGACCCAAAAGATAACATAGTCAAAATGTGAAACCTCTTATGGGATTGTCATCGGCAAGACTTGTATTATGACGGAAAAGATTGGTGGCGATTACTCCAGGATGCAGTGAATTTGCAGTAATGTTTACTCCATCCTCCTGATTATCAAAACAACCAACATTATAACTGATTACCCTTAACGTCATATCTATCCATGCACAGATATAGTGTAGGTTATCATCTACAAGCAGTTAGAGGTTTTATTTTTTCCAGAAAAGAATGGTTCGAATCTTATTGTGGCTAAAAAAAAATGTTTGTCCGTGTCCATAAAAGAATGTATCGACTTTCTCTTGTCAGCATCAAGTACTTCCTGTGACCCTGTTATCAAAAAGAAGACCAGATACCTTGAATCGTCTCATGAGTTCATTAGCATGCAGCACATTAGCAAGCTTGGACTGGCCATATGCCTGGAATTTTTTATACCTTTACAAGAGCAATCATAGACAAAATTAAAATCCTCCATTCGAGATCGATATTAAATAGCAAGATTATATCAAGTAACAAATCAAACATACTGAATAGCATGCATCAAATTCAATGCATGTTGAGAATGCCTATAGAGTTTCATGATTTAAGAGCTTACACATGATACTGGAAGAAACTGAGATGTTTTATAAAGGTTATTTCAATAAAAAAAAGTCATACTACATTTAACAATTATGTCTTGTGAATCACATCATACAAACACACAAAACTGCCTAAAAACTGACATATGATAAGCTATTAGCTATTAAGTATTCATGTTTACTGATAAAATGTTCAATCACAAATCATGGGGATTTGAAAGGCCTTCAGCTAAATCATATGAAGCATGCACAATAGTTTAAAAAACTAAAGACAGGTCGAAGTATGACATGCATATATTCTCCATGCATAGCACTAAGACAATTATCTTTATTTCATCAACTTTGTTCTGCAGGTTCAGATTTCACTTTAAGACATAAGATTTATTTCATCATTTAAGCATAATAAATATAAAATATGTTGTTTCTTCAGAAAATTGAAAGACCTAAAATGCAACTGCCAATATCCTGGGAGTAGGCATGTTTAAAAATAAGTATATCAAATTATGGACACTGTAATCCTGTTTGCTGACTAGTATGCTTTCAAGATTAGAAATTAATGCAATTCTGAGTGATTATAGTGTTACCCTGACTGATCATTGATTTTATCAAAACGAATCCCTTCAGGATATGGGTAACGGTGAAACTCTGAGGAAACATTTATAATTCTTCCTTCTCTGTTACTTTCAAGTGCTGTTTTCTTCATGGTATCCAACAAAAGATTAGCCAAAAGAAAATGTCCTGTGGAAAGTATTAAGAGAAAATGACTTAGTCCACTCGTTTTTTGGATAAGAAATAATTAAATTGAGATTTTTCTATAAAAAATAATAATATTAGTACCCAGGTAATTTGTTGCAAACTGTAGCTCCATGTTGTCTTTGGAGAGCATGAATGGTGGCGCCATGATTCCTGCATTGTTACTTACAATAAAGAAGATAAAATAATTCATTTTTCTATAATTCAGTAAATTGAGAAGGCTCATGCTACACTATGAAAGCTATGCATGCATGAACACAGGCCATATCGTTCAATCATTAGGATTCTTTATTTTTCCTTACATTAAGAGGTTCAATGGATGACCAGAGGAATTGAAATCCGATGCAAAATTCCTCACAGATGCCAGAGAACTTAGGTCCAATTCCATGGCATCAACTTTGGCCGAGGGTATTTCCTTAACTATTGCTTCTTTGACATCTCTTCCAGCAGCCATATTCCTGACCCCCATAATAACATGGACACCACGCAATGCAAGAACTCGTGCGGTCTCAGTGCCAATACCACTAGATGCTCCTAAAATCAGAGGATGCTTGTCAGTTCATAGTGCAAATACAAATTATTGAATGTCTTGAACACAAGAAAATCTGTGCAATACTTGCAGTCAACAATAAGAAGCTATAGAATATACCCATTAATCATAAAGCATGTAGATAGATTTACATTCTCCGCAATAAAGGTTTTGTAATCTTTCCAAAGACGTGCAAGCGTATTCATTTCATAGAATTGTGAAGAACTAGATCCTAAAACCCTGTCAATTATCCCTCAGATGCTATCAGTTCTAGCATTATATACTAGCAAATGAAATGAACTTGCAAATAACTGAGGCTTTTTGGGTATTGTCTCACCATACAAATACCACAACTAAAGGGCACAAGATGGAATCTGAATTCCGTAAGATATAATCATGATTCCTGAATATCTACAGAAGCACAAACCTTTACCGCAATTTCATCCTAATAAATCTTATTGAAATTTTCAAAAATCACCCCAAATTTGCACCAAGTGCTACATGAATTAACATCATTAATCACAAACGGGACAGCATAGAAGAGAAGTAAAACTTGAGAGCTATAATTAAGATGGCAATGTATCACTAAGAGATCCTATGTATAACCATAGAAAGATGGAAAGGCCTGTCAAACATGGAGACATTTGTTAGTTTATTAAATTACCGTCTCTTTCATCTATCAAAATGGACTCTGGACGTACTAAACCTAATAAATTCAGATAAGAACCAATCTATCCCTTATTCTTTTTGCATCCATAAGTACAAGACAAGACAGTCATAATTCAAACAGAAAAGAGTATGTAAGACCTGTAACAATGGCAGTGAGGCCAGAGGCATCGACCCCATGAGTGACTTCCTCAGCCGTGGAAGACGAAGAGAACCCAGATGATCCTTTCCTGTTAAACAACCACATGATGGTTAGATGACCTAAACTCAGCTAAGTGGCAGAGTATACAATGACAGGACAGCATCAATCTTTCTTGACTAATGACTAGTGCTGTGGTGGAGCAAAGAGATAAAAAGTCCATGGTCACGCTGCTGCCAACTGCCAACCGCCAAGCCAGCCACCATCCTTTATTTGGCACCACGAAAACCGCCACTTCCGTACGCTGTCGTTTCTACTTAAATTGGCAATTTAATTAATCTGTCAGGGTAATTAGGATGTTATTGGGGCACCATTTTTGGCTGGGAGTTACGAGTTACAACCATGCATCCATCTCTATGCCCATTTGTATTTCTAAATATGTATAATGTACTCTAGAACCCATCAAGATCAAAACCAATCCATTAAAAAGTTTTAGCCTTCCAACCCCACTGAATAAAAAAAAAAAAAAAAAGGCACATACGATGTAATCTGCAGCAGGAAAAGCAAAGAGAAAGCTACATTTTGCATGATCCATCGAAAGATTAAATTTTCCTCGAAATTAATCAAATCTTATTGGAAAAATACCTTGCATATTTGAACATGCACGCACGCACGCACGCATCAATGATCAATAGGCTGGCTTGTTCATAAAAGATAGAAGAAGAACCTCTCCCTGCATCCAAAAAATATTTAATTTTAATTCATTAAAGCTTCTCGTTAAAAAAAACTCAAACCTTAACACACATGGTATGTCAACTTAAATCATAAAAAAAAAATTCGATTTTAAACTAATATGAAAATAAGTGTAATTTGGCATAGACATTAATGTCAACATGCTAATGAATTCTTCTAATTCTAGTACTAATCTTAACATTCATGGGCAAGGCATGTGAAATTAGGTAAAAATAAATAAATATTATTTTGATATTTGAGAGCTGATGAGGAAAATACAAATCGACCGTACAAAACAAGAGAACGTAAATAAGAAATCTGGGAGGGGTAATAATGGAAACATGATGATGGACCGGTCGTTAGAAGTGAACCCAACGGCCAACGGAAGGAACCAAGGCTGTCATATAAATTGTAAGCCCAGTTAAGGTAAGAAACCAGACAGCTGCAGTTAAAACTCAAAAAAGTACAATGTTGAAACCCTAACTAAACTAACTGAGAGAACGAGAGGGAGTCACGTGAGAGGGAGACCATCTTCTTGATAGAAGTCACGTGCACCACCCAACACGCAGCTCACCATAAACAAAAGAGAAAGAAAGAACAACGAAAGAGAAATAAACACCAGAAATTAAAAAAAAAATCTTTAAATACCAAAAATAAACCCTAAGCTAAAATCTTTTTTAAAAAGAAAAAGAATGCAACCCAAAACCCTAAATGTCTAAATATTTTTCCATAATCTCTTGAATTCTCCCACTCAAGGTAAGCTAGAAACTTCATTCTCCATCTCTTGAATTTAATCCATTGATGAATGTTATTGCTTTCCATTTGTATTGAAGCTTATTTTGATTGAATTTTGAATTTTTTTTCTTATTTGTATCCGATTTTTAGTGTTGGAAATTGAATTTGTATTCACCAGTTCGAACTCGGTTATTTTTAACAGATAGTGAAGTTTTCTTGAAAGGAAGAGATGCAACTCTCTGTTTGTTTTTAATGATTCTTCATGCAATTGTTAAAAATATGAAATTGAATTTATCACCAGCTTAGGTGTTGGACATTCTCCTTCTCCTTTTCCTCTCTACATTTTTATTGCGGCAAAGCTTGTATGCTTCCTTCGTTAACAAAAATGGACGAATGGACGGGTTTTTTTCTTTATTACTGAATGTATAGTTTTCATTTTATAAGTTCCTGTTCTAGACGAGCTTAGGCAACTTTTTTTTTGTGGTGAATTCTTGGTTATCTTTTTAATAAAGATCTGGAGATTAAGAAATTGGAGAGAAATTTGATTTATAGTAAATCTTTTCACTGGTTACTGCCATTTGTTCAATTAAGATAACATCACATGATGCTTGCTTCTCTTGTTTTTTTTTTTTTTTTTCATGATTCAAGGAAGTTTTGTTGATAAGAATATGCTGATATTCATGTCGTTGGGATTCAACAAAGGGTCATTTTGGGAAGCATTGATACAGAGCCTATGTGCATCTGAAGAAGTTAACATTCTGACGAGGACACAACTTTTATTTCCTTCGCTTCTTTCTTGTTTTTAAAACCATAGGTGCAAGCTCTCAATTAGTATTAATAAGTTTTTTACAGTTTTTACCAGATGTCAGAAGCTGGAATGACTGTAGTGAAACCCCAGGTATGTCTTACATAGTTGTGTAAATAGTCTTTTTTCTGTTTTAATTAGCTTTATTCTGTGTTCCTTTTAAATTGATTTGTATAGATGTAGATCACATTTCTCCTTCTTTAATTGGCTTGTTGTTGGTAACATATGCATCTTTATTGGCAATTTGTTTGTTTGATGAATAGTTACGCAGTAGGTTGAATATTGGAAAACTTTTAGGGTTGAGAAATATGATTGTATAAAGGTTGTTCAGTAGTTGAGGTTTGTTTAAAATTGGGTGAAAAAGGAACTGCTGGAATTTTAATTTCTGGATACGCAGTACTGGCATCAAGCTTTTCTTTTTTTTCCCCTTTCTTTTATTTGTTCATTTGTAGCTTTAATTTGCCTTTTTATTGCGTTCTTTCTTAAATTTTGTTGGGGTTTTCTGTATGAAGATGAAGTCTTACATTTGGCTCCAAACTGCTGATGGTTCTATCCAACAAGTAGAAGAAGAGGTAGCCATGTTTTGCCCCATGATATGCCGAGAAATTATTCAAACAGGCATGGGATCGTCCAAGAATTATGCTATATCACTTCCTCAACGAGTGAATCCTGCCATTTTGGGCTTAATACTTGATTACTGCCGGTTTCATCAAGTACCGGGTCGCTCTAATAAGGTCTGACTTGTTTTTTTCATTTTCTTCTCTACTTTTTCAGATCTTGTAATTCTTCTGCTTTCTCAGATGCTATCACTTCCCAGAACTCTGGATTTTTAGGGATTAGAGAAATGCCATCATCTCATATTAGATTTTTTTTTTTTGGCGTGGGTGTGTGTGTGTGTGTGTTGGAGGATGGGGTGGGGAGATGGACAGGATAGCTTGTGGATGGCCAAGTTGAGTAGTAATGTTATTTTTACTTGCTCATTCTTTTTCTAGGAGCGAAAAACTTTTGATGAAAAGTTCATTCGGATGGATACAAAAAGATTATGTGAGTTGACATCTGCTGCAGACAGCCTCCAGTTGAAACCTTTGGTTGATCTTACAAGCCGTGCGCTTGCTCGAATTATTGAAGGGAAAACTCCCGAGGAGATACGTGAAACATTTCATTTGCCCGATGATCTCACAGAGGTGTTGCCAATAACAAGTCAATGCTTTATTTCTTAGCCTGTGTGAGTGTTTTTTCATGTAGATTTGGTTTTTTCCAGGAAGAAAAATTGGAGCCTCTTAGAAACATCACTGATGATCCGCGAATCCGGCTTCTAAATCGATTATATGCAAGAAAGCGGAAAGAATTAAAAGAGAGAGAAAAATTGAAGGTTGTTACTTTTTTTTTCCAGCTTTCTCAAGGACAACATTTTATTTATTTATATCATTTGGCTGATTTTTGTTTCTGTTGGTGCATCTCTTAATTGTGTGGTTTTAATTTCTCTACAATCATTATAGTATTCAATTCCTCATACCTGCAAATGGATCTTGTAATAATAGCAAATGGATTTTTCACATGTTCTAGGATGTTGAGGTTGAGGAGGAGCGTGCAGATGACCGCTCAGTTGAGGATCTCCTATCATTTATAAATGGTGCAGATGGAGGTATGTGTGTGGATGTTTCTTCATTATCCTGTTGAAGATGGTTAGCACCATCTTCTTACCAAATCGATAGCACTTGATAACAACAGGTTTCTTCAGTCGCTTCAGACTTTTTAATGATATTCATGTTCAGTATATGGCTTCTATGAATGTTTGAGTGAATCAGTACTTAAATAGTTATCTTTTAAAGTATCTTCTGTTTTTGGAAACTTATCAAATGCGCTACCATTTGCAGATTCAAAGGGGTGTAGAACGAGTAAGAATAAAAAGAAAAACCGGAGAAAAAAAGATCAATCAAAAGATTCCTCCTCAAACAATTCAAATGAAAACCAAAAGAAGGTTTCAATTTCTTTCTCAATCTTCTCTCGCACATTTCATTGCTTCATGGAATTGCTTTGCAGTAATTGTGTCATATTTAGTTTTGCATGTCATGATTATCTTATTGGCACTGTGAAGGGTGCTTTTCTCTCATTGCTACTTTGCTGTTGTTGGTTGATTTCTTAGGAGTCAGACACTCTCCCTTCTGCTTGCCCTAATGATGAGGTTAGCGATATTTTGGCAGCCTCTCCTAGTAGAACTTCAAATTCTCAAGACTTTGATGATGCTGGCATTGATGATGATTTAGATCCTGCAAAGATGGAGGAACTTGACAGGTTAATTATAATGCTTGATTATCTGATTCAGTCAATGAGTTCAATTTGTATCTTGTTACTAGCAGCATTTCATGTGGAATTTTGACACTGTTGAAACAGCAGTATATTTTAGACTGCAAAAGTTTGTTAAACTATATATTTCTTAGGAAGAGAGAGAGGATTCTTACGCTCTCTGATTCAGATTCACAACTTCTCTTTTAATTTTCTATAATACAGGGAGGTTGAGGACTTTGCTCGTAGATTAAATTCGGATTGGCCAGAAAGGATGCAGGAAATATTGTCTTTGGGCCCAGAAAGAAGGCTTGTATCTATGAATGTCAATGGATCTTTACGTAGATATTCAGGTCATTTTTTCTTCTCTTTTTCGTTTCTTTTGGGCATTCGCTTGTGTAATTTGGCGGCCTGGTCAGTGGAAGTTGTCTGGGATGCTCAAGTTTGTTAGGTGAAATTTTTTTCCAAGTCCTCACAGAAAGGAATAGCATACATGAATCTTTTGGTCTAGATGGTATAGCGGACTTCCATAGGGCTCGATCCATTGATAGATTTTCTAATGTAATTAATGCAATATTTGATATGTATAACAGGTTTGGACCGGAGATAATGTGAGGATACTCTTGCCCTTTCAAAAACCTTCAGCAGCATGAGTGTTTTGGAGAAGATACTGCACGGGGTTCGCTGCTGTCAGATGCTGGAAGAATTGAGGCTGTTATTTGGTGTGTATCGCATGTGAGCATATTGTTTGTTTGACCCACCAAAAATGCAAAATTCTTCCTGGGCATCCTTGTATGTTCGAAAAGTTTAGAAATTAGAAATGAAAAGAACTCATAGTGGGCAATTTGAGCACAATTTGCTCAATTGTCTATATTTTTTCTGCTGTTGGCTTTTGTTTGTGACTTTCAGCTGTTTTCATCGGCTGGCTCTTGTACCTTCGAAACATATTGCTTCCACAAATTTTTTTTTCTTTCTTTCTATTGAATGCCATTCAAATTTTTTTCCACATTTACAGAATGCTTCCTATCGCCTTCTTCATGAAGATCTCCAACCTATAGAAAAAGATTTGACGATACATAGTTGCTTATGTAACAAATCCTTGACTCCGCTCGTTCCTAGATGTTGTCTGGTGACACGAGTGGGAGTAACCAGTCTAACGGATGCCTGAAACCGCACGACGGACGCCACCGTTTTTATCATTAAATCAAATGTCATTTAGATTTTATTTTCCAGAAAGTAATCAGTCTAGGATTAGGCCAAGTATTTAGCACACCAAAAGTAAAAAAATACAGGAGCACTTGCTTAATTATTGCAAACAATTACAGCATATGAAGCTGTAGAAACTAAGATATTTTTATTTTTCTACTCCATCCTAATGAATTATGAAACAACAACCATGGCAGATTTAATCCTTGACCTTGAATCCAGAGTAGTACTTCTTGAAGGCTCTAGGGATATAAACAGGCAACAAGAAGCCGAAAAGATTGAAGCACCAAAAGGCCAGGTTAGCCACAGCAAGAGCTCTACCAATATGGAGCCTCCAAGTAGATCCTCCATAATCCTGTTCCGCCTTTGAGATCTCATCCCTCAACCAATCCACAAGTGTGAAAATCCTCCTTGAATTATAAAACACAGGCACGAAAACACGAATTGGGATCGAAAACCTGTCAGAAGATGCCACTCCTTCCATGAAAACCTGAGCTGCTAGGAGAAAAACATGCGGCGCTGCTGCCTTGATCCCTTCTTTATCTCCCTCGAAAATGCCTTCAAAGATGTATGCTATGGGGAGAAAGAGTCCAATAATAGCACCCACAAACACGTATAGGCGAAGAATCTTGTTTTTCGGATCGAAAACTACAGAGTCTCTAGGAGGGTTGGTGGTCGGGAATGCAACTTTGGAGAAAAAGTACAAGTAAATGATGGAGAAGACAACAAAAGCAAAGTCTTCAGGGCTTACCATCCCACTCGCAGCAAAGACAGTCATAACAGCAAGAACATTTAGTTGACGAAAGCTCAAGAAACCAGCTTTCTTTGAAGTGGTAGTGCTTTTAGGGTTTTTCAAGGAAGCAAGGTCTTCTTGGAGCTTCTGTTCTTGTTCTCTTTCGTTTGGAAGGCTTATGTCATTACATGTTGGACCAACACCACCTGACATTTTGTTCTAGTTTTGGCTAATTTGCAATTTTGTGTACAGTATTGAGAGAGGAAAAGAAATGGAGAGTTGAATCAGAGGAGTGAAATTTAAGAGGAGAGGATATTCGATCTAGTAAATAGATATGAGGCAAGGAGAGTGTACAAGTGGCAGTTTGTGAGGAGCTTAAGGAGGATAAGTAGAAAACGTGGCTTGTGTTGGTGTGGGAATTGTGGGTGTGGTATATTCTTGGTCAACGTGGTAGCAGTTCTTAAGGCTTCAGATTTGGGATTGTCACTGTTTGAGTTCTTGGTTCTTACCCATGCAAAAACCGAAGTTTCAGTGCTTGGCAGTGTTTTTCTTTTCTGTCGTGGTGATGCCGCTGGTGCAGCCAACGAGAAAACCCCAAAAAATAAATACAAGAGCTGTAGCTCAGCTGTGCATGATATATAGAAACTCATCAAGAATGAATACGACAGTAATTTCTTTCATGGATCCACAGACACCTTTACTACTAAAATCAAAATAAAGGGTTTGAAGCCATGGCAACTTTGATTTTAATAGAGAATGATACGAGATCGGGGGGGTAAGAGGCCCACACCCACAAAGTTCATCTCTTTTGAAAAGAAAAAAAAAAGATTTATGGAGTGATAACTTCGTGAGCAAGCACTCTCTACCTTATCAAATGTTCAATTCTTAAATCAGGTTTTGAAACGTAATGTATTTTATAAAATTTTCTAATTGAAACGAACTTGTTTCTAACCAAACCAGAAGGATTAACGTGAGATTAACCAAAAGTGAAGTGATGTATCAAAAATCACCTGAACAAGCCTACATACCAGCTAATGACCAATGGCCAAAAATGAATAAAAGCTATGTTCGCTAGTCTACATTCAGGTTCCATTTTCTGCTGAATCGATGAAAATAAGAACCCCGAACTTTGCAATGCCAAGAAAACCAAATTTATTACACAAAAATTTGGACTATTTCTCCAAAAATACCTAAGTAGAATATCCTATGACGAAGGGGAAAAAAATGGCGGAATAGCAAAAAAGGACTTTCCGGCAAAACCTGTCTTCAAATTTCTGACAGAACCATCAGTAAAACTGCAACCTCTGCTAAGAATACAGCGATGATTAAACTGTGCACCTCTGTAAAATAAAATAAAAAAACCCTTTCTCTTGTCAATCTTATATTAAGTGATGGATCTTTGTTTAGGTATATACTTTAACTTGACACCCTTATCAGGCTTTGTTTTACACTTGGCTTTAGCAGCTCCAGCAGTTGATGACTCTTGTGCCTCCACATCAACCAACTGATTTTCTGCACTGCCAATGACGTCTTGCTTTCTAATATCCAATGAATGATTTGCAGCAACTTGATAGTCTGGGGATAGAGCCAATTTCACATGTTCAGCAGCAATGGCCCGCTTCCACCCTACATGATAATATAGTCAATCAGACAAGTGTGAGAAGAGCCAAGCAACTTAAACTATGAACATATAAGAGCAGAGTGATGACATGTTATGGTCGGAAAAGGACTATAATACGTGCAACTGCAAAAAAAGTTGAACTTACTCTCTGCAAGAAAAGCCTTTGCTTCATGGCTTGAGAACTGCAAGCCTCCTCGGTTAAGATCCCCCAGTGGAGAACCATTCTCCATCCCACCAAAGCTATCATCCATGGCACATGATCTTAGAGAGCTGTTATTGAACAAGATCTGATCCTCAACCTTACCATCAATGCCATCGGGTTGGCATTTTCTATTGCCATTCTCAACTAGTATTAGACCTTTTGTTCCATTTCGACTAACAGGCCTCCAAAGCTTTACTGTTGGCCGATTCATGCCACATTGAACAGAATCAGGTCTGTTGTGCTTCTCCTGCACATTTTTCTTCTTTGAAATTTCATGCTCTACAAGGCAATCATCCTGGGCTCCATCCAAGTTGTTACTTTCATCATGGCTACAATTTCCAAGAGTGACAGATATAGAGCCAATCAGAACCTCCCCCTTCTTCTCATGCTCTGGTTCAGTTATTACTTCCTTTTTTACTCTAGCTTTAAGACACTCCCCATAATATTCTGGTTTAGGTTTTTGGCTCCACTTTCTATTGCCATTGACCATGGGCCCAGGCTTAAAATCCCTTTGAATTCCATGCTTCTCCATGGCGCCAGGTTTTGGAGCTTGAGAATTTTGACTTGCATGGAAAACATTTGACAGACTATTCCGTTGTGATCTTGAAGGAGCATGCCATCGAGTAACAACCATATGCCTATGACTATTTCCTTGTAACTTTGACCGTTCACCACCATGCACTATCTGATTTTCCAAATCAACATCTTCATCTGTTCTTGGTAGTAGTAAGGGTTCAAGAGATGAGGGGACATCATCTGGCAGGGTCTCTGAACCAAGCGTATCAGAATCAGATATAGCCAAGGGGCAAGATTGTTCAGCTTGAGGCACAGCCTCCAGAGTGTCATCAATACACTCCTTAACATCGACCTTCTCGTCTTGCCTTTGCTCCTTCGCTTTCTGTTCTTTGTGCCTCAGTTTTTTCTGCCTCTTCCTTTCCAAGAGTTCAGCCAGCCTACAAATTTAGGAATTAAAATATGTCCATGCAATTCAAGAGTCAAGTTTTTGAACCCCCACAGAACAACACACAGAAAAAGTCAAGTTTTTGGCTAAAAGGGAAATTTATACTTCTAATATATTGAAGTGGCCCTTCCAAAGGTGTCAAGAAGTAACGATGAAGAAATTGGGTGAGGTAATGTCTGAGCTATGATGGTTGAATAGCTGAATCTTAAACTTGTCCCTTAACAGTTCAATGAAAAGTCCAGTTTTCAGAATATAGGTTTGAGAGCTTAATAGAGCAGCGGATCCAAGCAAAGAAAAATCTTTATGAAACATGAGCTCTTATCATATCTGATTCTACTTTATGTGCTGTATTTTTTACACTGGTGCAGTTCAATATTCTTTTACTTGTAATAATTAATCATGTTTCCAATGTTATGCCCATGCGTAGAGTCCATGTAATTTCCATGAAGAATAAACTATGAGTAGCTCCAACCATAAATGCCAGTTTAATTGAGAATAGGTCCGCAAACTCTCAAATAATCAAAACTATAGAATGATCATTAGGAAAGATTCATTGATTCAAATGATAAAAAAGATCTAACAAGAAAGCATGAAAGATACATCTCCTCATGAGCTTTTCTCTGATTATTTTAATTCTTGCCTTCTTAATTTTTTCCTTCCTAATATCATCAATGGCTCCAATTTGGATATGATGGATTTTAATGACAATGAAAGGTAGACAAGTTCAAGAGCAAACTAAACTTGCAATAGAAGTAAGACACAAAGAAGCATCACACATTCAATGTAGAAGTGTGAACATAAGGTGCACCTTCTTTGGGCGGCTTCCTCCTCCTCCACGAGCAACTTTTGGCACCTCAAAGCTTCTGCATCCTTGTCTGCAAGCCATGCTTTAATCTGAATACAGAGAATCACAAATGGCAAGAACAAAACAGACCAGCACATTACTCAGTGCAACGGTGTTTAAGGAACAGCTTTGGTGAATGCAACACCAGAGCACTGGTATGCTTAATGATAATTGGAACTTTGGAAGTAATTGAGCCCAAACAAATGAAAGGAAAGGAAAGAAAGATACCAATTTCTGTTCCACCACAAAGCTTGTGCAAGCAACTATATTCTTTGTTTCAAGCCCAATCTTCCCAGCCCCGCCATCAAAAATATATTTTTGTATTAATACAGCTGTTCCGCACAGAAACGTTTTTTCACTTGCATCATCAAGAATACTGAATAGCCGTCCAGAAGACAAAGGACACCTGGAGGGCCTCCCTTGGACAAGATCCTATCAAGAATAAGGATACATTACATTTTTAGGATAAATAACATGGCAGATGAAAACTAAATAAAATCCAGAGGAAAAACAATGACAAGGAAAGGATGCCCCCTTACCAAAAGGGCAGAACCAGCTCTCCAACAAGATTGAGTAAGCGAAGAAATCACTGGTTTCCGAATAACTGTCGTCAATGACTTTATAATCGAAGACCCTGGAACTTCCTAGTAAGTAATTAAGGAAAAGTGGAGAAAATGCTTACAAAATGATTATAGAATGACAATGAACATTTTATTGTAAGGAAAAGGTAAAGATTCCTACTCCAGATGCTTATTAGTCAACATATAAAAATATGGGACAAATAAAGACAGTCAGCAGCTAATATCAATAATTCAACTGGAATCCAAATTCACTATCATTTCTGCTAGCTACATTAAAACATCCAACAAAACTGAAGAAACTAATCTCGACAAAGTAAAAGGGGAGAAAGGTTTTTAAATTTGTTATTGGCAGCATAAGAAATTTTCACAGAAACATTTTTGAATGACATCTTAGCATTTTGATGAGCATTTTGCAACATCAAATAACTAAAATTGGGAACTAGACACCCTCTGTGTGGTATCAATCACACTAAGCATATCAAACAGACAAATGTACAGTGCATGTTTCAAACAGAATATAGCATGCTGCCAACATCAGATACACAAGCTAAACCTATTATTGAAAGCACAGATGAGGAATCTTCATAGACAATTCATGTTTAATTATTTATAAAACTGTAAAACATATCCCTTTAAACAGACAGATGAGGAACCAATAGAATACCTCCAAAGTCACATCCTTGAATGATAATATTTCCTTTGCCTCATCCTCAGAAAGCTGAAAAAATTAGAAGATTTAAAATTCTGTAAAAAGAGATGGGTTCAGCCAAAACTACCCAAGGAGGGGGAGATACTTCACCTTATCCCAAAATGCTCCTAACATGTCCCTGTTTTTGCCAGAATCCTACAAGGTGAAGTACAACATATTTCAGAGGAATTTATAGCATGTAAATTAACAAGAGAATAGTTATAAAAGAAACTATTCAATGTGAAAAATCAACATAATCAGTACTGAACATCAAGCAGACATATAACTACAAGGAACACCAGATTCTCAAGTTACAAAATGTGAAAAAAAGTTAAAGCAGCCATGCACAAACAAAAGAATGAGCATTTCTGCAAGAGAAATGAATTAAACCTTATCAAGTCTTTTTAACCTATGGTGAACACGCAAGTGTCTTCTATAGTTAATGGAAGAACAAAATTCTCGGGAACACTTGCTGCATTTTTGCATCTGCACCTTCAAAGGAGTGAGCAAAGGCCAACCTGGGTAGTCTGCAAAAACGAAAGCCAAGGAAATCAATTGCATGGCTTCAATGTCACATAAGGTCATATGCCAACCTCAACCCAAAAACCCAGCAACTGAATGAAGAGGCATTCTTTTTCACTTACAATTCATTTAGACATATTTTAGTACCTGGCTGATCGAGAGCATTGAGTAATTGGATCCACTGAACAGGCTTATCATTTGGCCTCGAAAAAGAAAGAAGAGGCTGTCTCCCAATGGCATCCCTGATGAATGTATCCAGAGAAGAATCATTCCCCTCCTCTGGTCTCATCACATCAGTAATACTGTTCACAGGTGTCACAACTGGCATTTATATGTGCACACAGCTACACTAAAAGGGCTAAAACCAAACCACCTAACAGTCCACTGGAAGCCACTGCACAAAAAAAAAAGAACTGATTCGAAATTCTCAATTTACCAAAATGAAAAGGAAAGTGATCTCAAAATCAGAAAAAAAAAGGAAGGAAAAACAATAATCATATTTCCATTTCAATAACATTAACAGCAAACTTTCCATAGAAACACATAAAGATTAAAACTTTTTCAAACTGCAAGAGACTATTCAACTCTAGAACAGAAATACATAAAGGATTGCTCCAAAACAAGCAAGATCAACATATATTCAGTACCAGATCACCATAAAAATTATAAAAACAAAAGGACAGCATGGAAAATTCAAAACAGGATGCCTTGTATCTGCATTTTGACGATAACCCACCATTCAGAATTCAGGTTTTTAACAGCTAAACGGTATAACAGAAATTAAACACACAAAAAAGGCCTTTTTCCCTTAAAAAAAACTGCGTGCTTTATGTGATCTGAGATGGGTTGTTGATGGTGACGTACCCAGTAAAAGAGAGACGGATAGAGATCAGAGAGATTTGGATTCGGCGGGATAGAGAACAGGAAAGTTGATGGAGATGATGATCGACCAATAACACAAAAAAATCAAAGAGGAAAAAAAAGTGAGAGAGTTTCCAGGGAGAGAAATGTAAGTGAGAAAACCCAACTCTTATACGTGTATATATATATATATGAGGCAAAAATGGAACCCTTTTCTTTCCAAGTAAGCACTCCAGCAAAACACCTTTAAATTCATTAAAGAATTCATACAGGATTAATAATGTATATTTTAGGTCCTATATGTTTATTACTTTTTCACCTATGCTCCTATAATCTAACTTCTTTCAATTTCATCCTTATTGTTTCTACAAGTCTCAATCGTATGTTTTAAGGTACATAATATAGGTTTATAAATATTCTAGCCACACTTGTGTCAAGTCAAAGTTTAAGGTATTTTCATGAATGAAATTAGTTCATATGGGGATTGCGGCAATTCCTGAAACTTTGATTGTAGAAATAGAGCGTTGATAAATTATAAGGACGACAATGAAGTTTACCCATTAACGAACGACATGACCGTGACTTGGGAAACTTTCGAACTCACGTGGGGTCTAGAGAAAATGAGAATTGAATGAGATCATCCACGTGATGGAGGAGCCCAATGGACCCTTCAATTATGTAAAACATTGGGCCTTGATGATGATGGGTTTAACATTGGATTTTGGCAAAGTTATAAAAACCCGGTCCAAGCCCATCATGGATTGGACAGATTATTTGTGTTTCAAGATTTATTTTTCTTTAAAAAAAATTAAAATAACATCATTTTAATAATAAAAAATTATAATCAAAACAATAAATCGATAATCAACAATATAAATAAACAAAAAACATTATTAACAACAACTAAAAAAGACTAGAAAAAGTGATGGATGAATGTAGATCAAGATATTTAATATCGCAAAATGAGACATTTATTCATTTGTGCCAACCAAATTTGTTTATGAAAATAAATAAAATATAATAGAAATATAAACATACATGAAACTGAGTGAATAAAAAAAATTATGCAAGTTCGAATATATCATAAATATTATTTCAAAATAATAATTTTTTTTATAAAATAAAGCTCATCAACATAAAATAAAAATAAAGCATTCAAAAATTAAATACAAAACAAAACATTTTTTTCAAAAAAAATGAATCTCTAATTGTACCAGCTCTTAAAACTCATGACCCGTGTCACTAGATTAGCAGGATGAAAAATAAAAATAAAAGCTACAAAACTCAATCCCTAACAAATCAAACATCAAATGATGAAACTGGGGAAAACATATATACCACAAAAAATATAATTAAAAGAATGAGGGCATAAAAAATCTGAGAATCAAAATAAAAAAATAAATTAAAGTGCGTCAAAAAAATTAACATTAGAGTGATAAATTGAAAAGAACAAAACTTTAATAAAAAGAAAAGGAAATCAAAATAATAAGGGCTAAATTGAAATAAAATAAAATAATAACTTTGATTGAATGATGAAATTAAAAACAACAAAACTTTTAAAAAAGAGTCGGGAAGAAAATTAGAATTCAAATGAAGAAGGACCGAATCGGAAACAATAACCAATGACAAATTTTGATTCAATGATGAAATTAATAACATCAAAAACTTTCCCAAAAGGCCAAGGACTAAAATAAACAATAAAAAACCTAAGGACTAAATTAAGAAACGAAACGAAAAAGAAGATAGGTGTGTGCGGTTTTGCTGGGAAAGAGTGAAAAGCAAGAAGGAAAAGAAAAAGAAACAACCACCACTGAAAAACCATTCATCAATCACCACGACGTGTCACACCATGAGAAAGAGGACGAGGCGACACTTCTAATGACATGATGGAACAATATGTTTGGCCAATGAGATACATCGCATGCACCACTATAAGATCGCGGACACATCTCATGCACCAAAAAACCTAGCGTGAAAAGATAAAATCACCCTTAAACTCTTTTCTTACTTTTCCTCAAATGTAAAGGTAGAAAGGCCCTTCAATAATCTTGCAAATATATAAAGGCATAAACTCCTTTGCCCCAACAATTCAATTTTTTTTTAATCGTGGAGGCAAATAAATAATTATATTATTTTGAGAAAATTGAAAAGACAAAAGTAACCTTAGCAATACTTAATGACCAATTAGTGTTTTTGAAAAGATAAAATTGCTCTTAGATAATCAAAATTCTTTTCAAATGACAAAATCATTACTGCACCGTTATAATTCATAATATAATGTCTTTACATCTATAATGATTGATACAATAAAAGAATAATGTCATCTATAAGTGCGACAAGTATCGAGCTATTAAACTTTTAACAAACATTTAAAATGGAATTAGTCTATACAAAAGAAAAAACAAAAAATTACGGTAGTCTTTTCTAAGATTTAATTCTATAATATAAGTTTAGATGGACTAAACCTCTAAAAATAGATTCAATAATTTTATATTAAGAAAATGAATATCTTTGAAAAGCTATGAATAAAAACTGATGATCTTTATTATTATTATTATTTAATTTTAACTAAATTTAGAGGAACTCTATTGTCTGAACTACATAAACTTAGATTGTGTAATTTTGTATCATACTGCAATTACGTTATATCCTTTCAATATATATCATTAGTAACCTAAACAAACAAGTCTTTAGCATTATATTTTTTTTTTATAAATTGAATTAAGTTATTTTGGAATTTTTTACCCGAAAAGAAATTATAAATATTATTAAAGTTTAACTTATATTGTTATTTTCTTTTCTCAAAAATGTTGTTTTGAGTTATTTTTATTAAACATAAATCTAGCTTAAAAGTCACTTTAATTTATTATAATCCAAAGTTATTTATAAAAATAAATCTTGAATTATGATTCAAATAAAAATTCCAACTTTAGTTTCTAATTGATTCAGAATCCAAAACCGAAATGATGAACTGGGTTTAGTAGTCTCATCTCATCTCCGGTGACCATTAAGATTTTAAAGGCTCAGCCCAACCAGCCGAAGCAAGGATGGTATTGGTATTTGGTAGCTTCATCTTGCCCGCCAAAACCCATCATACTCAAACTGTCATCCTACGACTACTACCACCACCTGACCTTCTTGCCTTCCTTTGACTGTTAGGTTTTCAAGTTTCCTCTAACCAAACTTTCTTTTCTTCTTCCTCATCAACACACAGATATATCCAATCAATGGACCATGGAAACCACCTCACAAAACCCTCCTCAGCCCTACATCAATGACCTTGCTGATTCCCCAACCAATGCCAACATCATTATCTCTGACCACCATGATCTCCTCTCTCAGCTTCAATCTCTCCAACACTCTTTTGATACCATTCAAGGAAAATCCTCCTTGATGGAGGAAAACCTACTCCTCCTCCAGCAACAAAGAGATGATGCGCTCGATAACAACTCCCAGCTCAAATTAGCTATCCAAAAAGTTTCCCACGAGAGAGACTCTCTTCGTGACCAAGTTAGAGAACTCGAGGCCTCTTTCAAGGAAAAAGAAGATGGGTTTGTTAAAAGGATTGATGAGGCATATCTGACAATGGAAAAACTAGAAAAAGAAATGGAATTTCTTAGAGAGAGGAATGACAAGCTGGAGCTTGAGATAAAAGAGGCTAGGGACAAGAATGGGTTCTTGTTGAAGATCAATATGGATTTAGTAAGGCCTGTGAAGGAATCTCTGGTGAAATTAACAGAGTGTGTACATGATGGAAATTTAATTGAGAGATCTGATACTGAAGAGAACAGGGAAGAATTGGATCTAGATGATGAATTGAGGTCGGTTTGGGAGGAATTCAAGGCAATTACAAGGCTGGCAAGTGAGGCGGAATCAAAAGTAAATGAGTTCAACGAGATGAAGAAGAAGGAAATAAGGGAATTGGAGAGTAGTGTGGTGAGTTTGACAGAGGAGAATCGAGACATCAATAGCTTGTTAAGGGTTGCTTTGGTGGAGAAGGAGGCTGTGGAGAGGAGTTTGAATAAGATAAAAGGGAACAACGAGCAGAAGAGGGTGGCTTTGTTGCAGTTTGCAGAACGCGGGTTGCAGAGAGTAGGATTTGGTTTCATGATGGGAAGTGGGAGTAATGAACAATCCATGGAAAGTTCAGGAGCTGGTAGCAATACCACTAATGCTTCTGCTGCTGCAAGTACTAAATCAGATGGCAGTGAATGTGAAGAGGAGGTTGTTAGTCTGGTATGTCTGATTACATTATTTGCAAAGATAAATTTTAGATTAGTCTTGTATGTTCACATGGATCCATCTCATTTGTAATGGAAAATATGGCAGCTTTTAGCAAAAAATTGTGTCCAGTTTTCTGGTAGTGGGAATGCTAGATATCCTGTGCTGTGTCCATTATTTAACATACGTAGAAGGAAACACCCTTACACAGTCTGACACTGCACATGTCGTTTTCAGGCCTCAACTATGGAGAGAATAATGAAGAATTTACGGCTCGAAAACAGTCAACTAAGGAGATCTCTGGAAGAATCTAGGTATTTTAGTTTCTAACTGCTATGCCCGCGTATTTCTTTGCATATAAATGTGACTGCACATTAAGTTTTATTCTGAACAGAGTAAGAAAACGAGAGGAAGATCTAAATGGTGTGAAACTTGGGTGGAGACAAGAGAAGCCACAGGACTGCATATTTCTTAGACCACCGAATGCTTCCTGTGAAAAAAAAGATGCTTGGTTTTGCTTGCTTGCTTGTGATTACTAATTGGTTTTTACATGTCAGGTCAGATGCTGAGCGATTACAAAGCCTTGTGCAAAAACAAGATAAAGAAATTGCAGAGAACATACTGTACATAAAAGAGTTGGAAGATAGAGAGAGGGTGCAAGCTCAAAATGTAATCATTGGTTTGATTGAGATTGCATGCATTCATAAAGCAAGCTCCTTTCCTTGCTGACTTCAATTCTTATGTTCTTTTTTATTTTCACGGCAAAGGTTGAGGAACTCCTGACAGAAATAAAAGAAACTGAGGCAGAGGTTGTGAGATGGAGAGAAGCTTGCGAGCTGGAAGTGGAAGCTGCGAAAAAAGCAATCGAAGAACGCGAAAAATTGGTAAACAAAATCACTTCCACATTGCCTGGTTGGGGGGGGGGGAGATTGGA
>Ga0307517_10000702_pt1 | contig 57749 bp, 58 predicted proteins | sample 23_EM_MG_FD_194515 | JGI IMG/M metagenome (GOLD analysis project Ga0307517, IMG submission 194515) | Populus trichocarpa ectomycorrhiza microbial communities from riparian zone in the Pacific Northwest, United States - 23_EM | ecosystem: Host-associated > Plants > Roots > Unclassified | place... | reverse complement strand
GAGTCTGGCTCGAGTCCAAGTTTATGCTGGCTCGAGCCGGCTCGGCTCGCGGAATTAGTGGGCTCTTGAGGCTCGAGCCAAAATCTCGAGCCGAGCCCTCGAGCTTCACCGCTCGTGGCAAACACTAATGCGAGGCCATCCTGGTTACCAAATCAAGGATTGCCGGCGACGAGGAAGACACTAGGGATGAGGCCGGGGAGGCACTCACACGAGTACTTGACTCGGAGAATTTGGGGATCGAGGAAGTCAGGGGAGAAACATATGTCGGTAACCCTCGCGATCTTGGCCTGCCGGGTGCTCTGGGGGAAATCCGTTTGCTTCAAGAGGGAATGGTTCAGGGCAACTCAAGGATCACTGTGCTCGAGGAGCAAGTCGCCAAATTAAATGAATGTGTGACGACGCTCAGAGAAAGCGGCAAGGACTACAAGATGATTCGGAGCAGATTCGTGAGCACGTTCAAACGTGACAAGTTAAACAAAGAGGACCCTGTCGACACCAAGATTATCAGAGGGGGGAATGTGGCGATGCATGGGGGGGATGTTGTGGTGGACGCCCTGCTATTTGACGGCATCGGAGGAAGGCAAGACTTCTATGCATTCGAGGCACTCTACGGAATGCACCCGACAACTGCCAGATTAATTAGTAAGTAATCCTCGCTATCTACCGTGCTCGGGTATGGATGTGGGTGATCGGACAGATAGGGATTAAAAGTCTATGTATCTTCATAGACTTTTAATTCCTGTCCGTCCGATCGCCTACATCCATGCCCGAGTATTTCGTTAATCCGTTGTTTTCGGGTACAGTATCCCGAAGGGTCGCGAGATTCTCGAGTTGCGAGAGTCGCGGTGCTCTTGGATTTTCCCATGCTCGACCCTGCTTTTAAATCCCCCTTGATACTTTCTCTTGTTTGCTCTGGTATTGGGGTTCCTCTTTGGGCTAAGCCTTGACTTAAGTGCAAGCATGTACCCGTTTTTATGCTATGACTCTCGCAATCCTTCGGGAGACTGTAGCCCAAAGAGGAACTTCAATGCCGAGAGCAAAGAAAAGTATCGCAGAAGATTTGAAAGCATGGTTGACCAAGTATAAATTTGGGAAAATCCATGCCAAGAGGCCAAGGAGGCCACTCTCGCGACTCGAGGATCTCGCGATCCTTCATGATACTGTACTAATGGCCTGGGACAAATGTTTTGTCAGGATACATAGACTTTCAGTCCCTCCCTGTCCGATCACCCATGTCCATGCCCGAGTATTTCGTTAATACCTGTTTTCGTTAATACCTGTTTTCGGGCATCTCAAGTATTGGGGTTGACTTTTTTTTATAGCTCACCGGGAGACGATCGACGCTCTCAACACCCACGCTGAGGTGGTAGCCTCCAAAAATAAGGTTCCCGCGGAGGAATATTGCCAGAGATTCCACAAATTTGTCAAGGTCTTTGTGGAGTCTGGCTACCCCTCCGATTACCTAACTGGGGGGGAAAACGAAACTAAGGAGGCTTACTGGGAGCTCATGAGGTGTAAGAAATATAGGGATCCTGTCAAGGTAATGTTGTCAGAAAGAGTGCTCTAAAGTACAAGGGAGGTGATACTAATACCTTAGTAGATCGAGGCAGAGTAGGGGGGAAGGGGGGGCGGGATTTGGTGGTGGATTCGTTCGATATTCGAGGGGGGGAAGGGGAGCAGGAGACTTACCGGCGGGAATAGGGCTGGGTTCTGGCTTTTTTCTTATTATTATTAGAGTGATGGTATGATATCCAGCATGAAATCGAAGTTGGAAGTTGGAAGTTGGGAACTCTTGGCGGGGATATGAGAAGGAAGAAAACTCCTTCACAGCATGGCCGCCAAGGCTTCGAACTTCTGACTTGCAACTTCGATTTATGCACGGGGGCCGTCACTCTACGAGTAATAGGGATTTCGGAGATTCTGGGAGAGTTAGTCGTGAGTTTGCTCGTTGCAACGTGGGTTAGGGCAGGCTACCATTGTTTCCCTCACCAAAAAAATTCGGCATCTCCTACCGTAAAAACAACTAGACGGTGTGCCATGTCGTTGGACTTTCCTCTCCCGGTAAGATCAAGAAATTTTTTATTTTTTTTCCTGTCCCGGAGGGGGGAAAGGGGCCGTATTTTTGCTATGGGGTTCGCATAAAAGATCAGTGGGCTAAAAGTGGGGAAATACTGTGGGGTTGCCCCCCGATCGATGCTTTCCTTTCCTTACCGCCAGGAGGAGGGAGCATTCGAGGCGTTTGTTGGTGGGTACACAAGGCCTAATCTGGGTGGGCTAATGATCGGTGAGGGGTGATGCTTGAGCTAAGGAGGAGCGGTACCTTACTTAGCTCTGTGGGAGAAGTATGATACTGTACTTGTATGGCAGAGTAAAGTTATCCTCTACCGTAAAGACTTGAATAATTGGACGGTGTGCCGTACTATGTCGTTGGACTTCCCTCTCCCAGTATGGTCAAGAATTTTTTAATTTTTTTTGTCCCGGAGGGGGGAAAGGGGCCGTCTTTTTGCTGTGTTTTTTGCCTTTCCAGAGAAGGGAATTCTGGACTTCATAGCACTCCATCCAATTATTCAAGTTTTTACGGTACTCGAGTACGAGTGCAATCGCACCTTGCTCTCCAGGATGACGAAATTTCATAGATTTCACCCAGGGAACGGTAACTAGCAGTCTGAGTAACAAAGATAAATAAGGAACCTCCGGAAGTTGTGGTAGTCATTAAAGGAAATTGAATGAGCAAAAGGTAAATCGACGGTAGTCTACTATATATACAGACTAGACCCTCCTCTCTCTATCATCTTTCCTATCCTTTAATATAGTCCCTCCCTAAATGTACCCTGTCCTTCTATCTTTCTCTTCTTTTTTTTTTTTTACAGCCTACAGTATATTATTAGCCCTGCGTTGTTCCCCCTTCTAGTATATCTTTTTGGTAGTTATGGGGGGATCTGGCAACAGACAAACTTTCTGTAAGGACTAGGGGAGCATTTCTCGGAACATGATACAAATCCGAGACCCGCCCTCTTCCAGTTTAAGGAGTGAAACTGTACAGTATGACCATCCAGAGCCGTCCGAAGCTGTGAGAGGTTTTGTCTGGCTCGGCGAGGCACCTGCTTAGCGCCATTCGGGATAGTGGGGTGCGACTATGGGAGAACTGAATTTTAGATGCTGCTCGAACGCGACGATTTTGAGCCGAATGTGAGAGACTCATGGCAAAGGCCCACTTTATGTCGACCCCAACATCGCAGACACTGACGGGAAACCGCCACTCTAACGAGCACCCGTGCTCGTACAACACAAGGGAGTGCTTTGGCGGCGACCAACAGGTGGACACCCACAGTGCAGGGGGCGCATCCGGAAATCTCCTGCCCTGCAGTGGTATGGTGAGGGAACTACAAGTTAATACATTGGCAAATATCAATTAACTGTCCTCTCCATGGAAGTTAACTGTAATTAACCTATTGAGGACATTCATCTTTTTAATTATATAGTGGTTAAGATGAATCCAGAAACTGGGTATCAGTCTACCATACAAGAATTCGCCCAATCTGCCCAACGATAAATTAGGCATAAAGTTATGCCCCTCCCCCCTACCGAAACCACCCGGATCGATGCAGAAGCCAAGTCACCTTAATTCAGAAGAGAAAAAGATGGGAGAAAAAGGTTGAGGAGTATATCACTTGACCAACCAGCCAGCCAGCTAGCCACACACCTCTTACTCTTCCGCTTCAAACCCTCTTTTTAACCTTACCCCCGTCCCCAGACTCAACCCCCTTCACAATCTCCTTGGCAAACCAATACGTGCACCAACCCGGAAACACGATCCAAAGAGAATTGGGCAAGACATAAAACAGAACAAAAGTCTTCAAATCGTTACTATCCCCCCCCCTCCCACATTAGCCCTCTCCCCCATCCCACCCCACCCGTCTCGTTCCATCCTTCACATCCGGGAGTCAACTTACTGCGCAACATGCCTCCCCCCCGAACACACCTCAACAAGAAAATACAACACCGTCTTCGCCAACGTCATGACCACCGCCATAAACCCCACTACCAGCATCCCACCCCTGCCGGTCTTGCCGGAAACGGAATAGTACTTGGCAAGGTAGATGAAACCAAGAGCGGCCTCGACAAGGTTCATCAAACTCTGGGCAGGCGGGAAACCATCCTTCTCAGCGAACGCGTTAGCGCCGTAGACGTGGTCTACCGTGGCGTAGAAGTTGTGACCCTGCCAGAAGTGGGAAAGGGAGTTCGGGGAGAAGGTGAGTGGGCGGAGGAGGATGTATGCTGCGTCCTGGGGGCCCGGTGTGGGGAGTTAGTAGTGAAGTGGAGTAGGGACGGGAAGGGGGAAGGAAGGGGGGGAAGGGGAGGTTACATAAATCACCACCAGGCTCGAGAAAAGGATCCAGATGGGGACGGTCTTGGGGGTGTTGTAGGTTGTGGGCATGGTGAAGGTTTGTGAAGGTGAGGTGGTGGAGGTGGTGGAGATGGTGGATTTACTCGGGAGTCGGGGGGTTATGGGAGGGAAAGGAAAGGGGAGAGGAGGGATTTGTACCGTAACCTCCCTTCCTCGTCACGCAACACATGCCGACGGTACTTGCGGTTGCAGGAAATGTGGAGACACGGCTTGGCACATTTCAGTAGGCGGCGACACCCAAGTTAGCACCAAGCCAAAGCCCACATTTCCGGAAACTTTTGCAATGCGCAAGTACCAGTAGATTGGGCGACCCTCCCATGATACTCTAGTGGGCTAATTACAGTACTGGCACAGAATAGTAATTTTCCGTACCGATATACCTGGGAGTGGACGTTAGTATGGGAGGGAGAGGGATTCGAGATGCCAAAGCTTTTTACCTTTCTTAGCACCATACCTACCAAATTAAATCATTTCTTCCCTCTGACGGACATGAACACGGGGACCTCAAACCCCTGTCCCTCCCATCACTAGCGTCCACGCCCGAGTACGAGTACCGTAGACTGCCAGTATCATACTTGTAGAGTAGATATTCCACCACACTGCCTGGTAATTTAGCTCATCTGTTAATTGAGCCCGCTTCGAAACCTCACTGCCGCTCACGGGTAAATTGGACAAGTCCTATGATCAACTGTTGTTGGACAGGCTGATCTGTGGGACAGCAGGGCGGGAGATTTCCGGGGCAGGGATGGGTCCCCTGCACTGTGGGTGTCCACCTGTTGGTCTCCGCCAAGCACTCCCTTGTGTTGCACGAGCACCGGTGCTCGTAGAGTGGCGGTTTCCCGTCAGTGTCTGGGATGTTGGGGTCGACATAAAGTGGGCCTTTGCCATGAGAGTCTCTCAGTAAACTGGAAGAGGGCGGGTCTCGGATTTGTACAGTATCATGTTCCGGAGAATGTCCCCCTGGTCCTTACAGAAAATTTGTCGCCGGATCCCCCCATAACTACCAAAAAAGATATACCAGAAGGGGGAACAATGCAGGGCTAGAAATATACCGTAGGCTGTAAAAAGAAGAAGAGAAATACAGAAGGACGATGTAGGGAGGGACTATATTAAAGGATAGGAAAGATGGTAGAGAGAGGAGGGTCTTGTCTGTATATACAGTAGACTACCGCCGATAATTCTGGTTGCCAGTAAGTTACCTTTTATTCATTCGATTCCTTTAATGACTACCAGAGCTTTAGGAGGTTCCTTATTTATCTTTGTTATCCAGATTACTAGCTACCGTTCCCCGGGTGAAATCTGTGAAATTTCGTCATTCGGGAGAGCGAGGTGCGACTGCACTCGTAGAGGATACTCTTCCATACTTCTCCCACAGAGCTTAGTAAGGTACAGCTCCTGCTTAGCTCAAGATCACCCCTCACCTATCATTAGCGCATCCAGATTGGGCCTTCTGTACCCACCAACAGACGCCTCGAATACCCCCTCCTGTCGGTAAGGAAAGGAAAGCATCAATCGGGAGTCAACCCTATTTCCGCACTCTTCGCCCGCTGATCTTTTATGCAAGCCCCATACGAGTACTCCCCCGATCGTAAAGTCTGCATCCACCCTAAACCTCTGCTGCTCGTTTGTTTTTGGAGTTCGTTGGATCGGGGTGGGTTTGTTGAAATTGCGGTTTATGAGGTTTAGGGTGGATGCTGATTTACGATTAGGCCAGTACTTGTACAGTGAGGTTCCTCATTCCCTAACTGCTAGTACACTGCTTCCCTAAGCTCGCTTTACAGGGGGCTGGCAGGGGGGGAGGTAAGGGTCCCTAACGCCACCCCCATTGTCCTCAATTGGTTCGATTGCTAATACCATTTATGGCACAAGATCTGTATTCGTCACCTAGGATACTGTTCGTAAGCCAGGAGCATACCGTGTGCCCTTTGGGAGAGAGTCTTCTGTGGGCTGCTGTGCGGAACCTTGCCTGAGTGAGGGACCAAATTTATGGCACCTTCTTTACCCCCAGATATAATACGTATATTACGGTTACAGGGCTCCCTCGCCAATTGATGTAAAGTACCGGCTCGATCACAGCAGCTATCACAGCAGAGGTCCTTCGTCGGATTCTGGGGGGGGTTGAAAGTGTTGAACCAGACACTTGAAAATTGGACTTGCTCTTGAGTTAAGGTCTTAGGTTCAATCACGGACTACTAGTCGCTTATTCCTCAAGAATTCAAATCAGGTTGGTGATTCGGGCGTGGTCTCCCTTACGGACCCCATCTTTCACACTCGAGTACGCGAGTATGCGCATTCTGCTGCAAACAGGGAACAGAAGATCGCCGCTCGAAGCCTGGCAGTGCAGGGTTTCAAAGTCTGATGATGGCTCTTTTCCAATTTCCAATCACAGGGGGAAAATCACGGACGATCGGACAATCGTACGGCACTAAATTTAGTGATTTTCTGGACGACTCACTGGGGTTGGAGTGTGGACTTGATATCCTAGACATGTATTTGGCATGCATTCTTACGCAAGTGGAACTCAATAAAGGGCTCATAGTCTACGACAAGCACGAGGCTTCAAGTTTTATTGTTGTTTTGATAATTTTAGTCTATATTCCATATGGTAGATCTGTTCGGGATATAACCATGCTCCATTGGAGGCATTCAGCCCCCGGGGTAAAGCATCTTTCGAGTGCCAAGTTTTGAGAAGATCGCTGTGCTATGTAATTAGGAGGAAAGGTGTCGCATGCATGAACGTTTTCCAAGCCCGGGGTTGGATGCCTCCAATTCTTGTGTCATATTCGAGTAAGCGGTTTTCTTCACCTGTGTAATATTTCGTTTTCGGGATGGAACGAGTACCGATATGCTGTTTATTTTAGCCTGATTGGAATATTTGTCTATGAGAGCGGAGGTTTCCTCTGTTTTTTGATCTTTGGCGGAAATTTGATGTTGGCTTCATCGCACGTCTACGAGGGTTGAAAGACGCATTTGCTATTACCCCTGGTCTTCTCCTGAATGGTTCTCATTCGCCATTTTCCCGGGCAACCTGAGCCAAGACCTTTCCTTTCGGGTAGCATCCCTGCGGCGATCGCGAATTCTTGGCTTCACCACACACTTACGTCACTTGGTTAGTTCCTCTTTGCTTCCTCACACTATTGCTCGAAATACCTGTCATTGCGCTCGGTCATCCTACGCCCTGTCGGCTTGCTAGTACTCGAGTAGTACCGTGTTCCCTCAACGGAGGGGAACTGGTGCTATCCGCGGCGACAGGTCCAGTACCAAGTTTTGGCCTGGAAACACGAGTACAATACTTAAAAATTTGTGACTTCGACGGCATTGATACGGTCTCTTAGGCAGGGGTGGACACTCCAGCGGCTGGGCATCCAATAAGCTCGGTGGCCTCTCATTCCATACAAGTCGCCATCAGCATGTTAAATATCATACATTCAAGCTTCACCGCCGGAAAGCTGGTGCGTCCGCATTGAAATACCGTTGGACTGCAGCCAGCAGAAGCCCTCCCGAACTGGGAACCCATTTCCGCCTGTGAAATGTGCCTCCCCAGGACACGGACCCCCAATTGCGCAATACCCCCCTCAGGCCACGTAACCTCCGTCAAAGAGAAACTCCTCTTCCCGAAGACGCCCGCCGAGTGGCTGTAACCCCCTTGATACACACTAAGGTGTTTGGCTCCCATATTTGCCTCATGCACTGCACCAGAGATCTGGGAATTGTATTCAACAAACCGATTTCCCGTGCGGTGCGCGGTTAGGCCAGAGGAAAGCCTCTTTCACGAGGCCGAGATGAGGTAGGGGACATTGAGAGCAGAGGCGGGGGTCTCAGGAAGCCAGGAGCTAGGTGCATCCTGTCTGATAACGTTGCCGGCTTTAGGGTGGAGGAGCTCTAGTTTACCCCGCCCATGTGTGATTTGAGGGGCACCGGTATGGCAAGATCACCACAGAGAATGGGAAGGATAGACTGAACTCTAGCGTTACAGTGCCCAGTAATGCTTAGAAGTTTGTACCCACAAGCCTGCTTTCTGAATCGCATGATTCAGACGATCGATTTGGAAATATTGAGCTCACATACCCGTAGCTTTCTCGGAAATAGCTTACCCGGCTGATGGAGGATTCTGCCATTATATAGAGGGGTCAAACCCACAATACTCCTCATTGCAAACAGCATCATCACCACCATCTCTCCCGTTATCAAAGCAAACCTTCTTATCTCTCAAACTTCCCACATACAAACCAACAAATATGTCTTTCTACGCATCATCTGAGAACATCAAAATCACCCAGGAGGGTGGGAGGACCTGGCTAGTCGGCCGGGCTAGAAGGGCTAACGGTTCCTGGCAAGATATCAAACTTGACCTTGACAACATCATTGGGAATAGTGATGGTGAGCCCCCTGGCCCCTAAGATACTTTTATTTCCTCTCTCCTAGTGAGGCTAACAGTAAACTCATTTTTAAGGACACTTGAGATGGGGTGGCCAGAACTTCACTCAGTCGGCTTCGAACGTCAGATTCGAGTTCGAGGGCGGCAGCAGCGTTCCCGTATTGAGGGCAAAGCTCAGAAACGCTCAGGGGGGCGAGCAGGAGTCTAACCTCAACTTGGGAGAGAGGCTTACGAACGTGAATGGGGACTTGGTTTTTAACTAACTCGTGGGTTATTTGTTTGGAATGGGGCTTTCTTGTACGCTTGAACACTTGGGATGAAGCTTGAGGTATTTTTATCAAGTCAAGGAATTGAGAGACAATTGAGAAATCCCCCAAAGGGAGTGAATGTGCTATTACGTAGACTGTAATTTCCTTGATACTTTTGGGCACTAGCGTACTGTACTGCAGCCCCCCATCAGGTATAGTACGTGATCCCCATGCCCGTCAGCGAAACCACCGACCAATCGCGGGAACTGGGATCCTGCGGCACGCTGCATCGGCATCGCGCAGCCACCAGTCAGCACTTCGGAGACCGCCCAATAATGCCCGAAAGTTCGAAACCCCCATGATACCCGCTTGCAATCCCAACGCAAAAAACCGAAGAAGGCGACTACAGTGCCTTTTGCGCCGGCAACGTGATAATCCACATCCTCAACCCAAACACCCTCCGCAGCAGGATTAAATCCTCATTCCGGCGACCGTTTTAACCCTAACCCTGGTATCGTCGATTGGGGGCCCCCGGGTCCGTATATAAAGTTAGCAGTATTGCTTCCATGCCTCACCTGCCCTTGCCTAGTAGTGCAGCCTCCTCCGGAAAGGTTTCCCCGTTTTCACGAGCCTGTCCCGGCAAAACCCAGGGACCCGCATCTGCAGTGATTGGACACCGGTATCGTGACTGGGTGGGCTGAAAATTTCCCATTCCTGGGGATTTAGACGCTGTTAGGCGCTGTGCTGAGGGGTTTGATGGATGTCACGAGGGGGTTGTCATTGGAGAGGAATTGACAGGGCACAGTACTGTGCTGTACATACAGTATGATACCGGGAAGCAACAGGGGTCACGGGGTGTCACTCGAGATTTAGCTTTAGCTGTTGGAAGGTTGTTTTTTCTTTCTCGAAAGGGGTGTGAATTTTCCCCAGACAGCCTGATGTACTCGAGTATGGTCTGATAAGCAAGCCTACCTGGTGGGTTTGTTTCATTTTATTTTTTTAAAAAGGTATCCCAAGCTTGGCTTCATGGCTTGCCTTAGTGCGAGCAAAATGTCACCAAGAGACATGGTGTTCATGTTGATATTGCGGGGAGTCCCGTTGGGGTATGATAATATTATGTATGTTTTTCTTTGCCCCCCTTGCGACGCACAAACGGTCACTCGGATAATGCCGGAGTTCGCTCTATCGGGCATTAATTTCCAGTTCTCAGGAAATACAAAAGAAAATTCTCGGGAATTTTTCTCTCCTTAACAGCCACTGTCCCTCCTGGGGTATCACATCTTCGCTCCTCGTTGACCACCGATGTATCATAACAGCCGTTTATTTTTTTTATATTTTTTTCCCTTAGAGGGCATCGTGTTTGAGAATTTTTTTTCCCTTTCCACAAACAAAAAAAAACCTGTTATCTGAGAGCGGATAACTAGCTATCATACTCTCTCTTTGTGAGAAGAAAAAGAGCATCAGAGAATATCCTGGCTTCTTAGCGCAAAAAGGAAATTTTTTTTTTCATTTTCACACCAAACTAACTTAGGTCGGAAGGGTGTTTTACCCCCGTCATGTATCATCACTCGCGCTTTTCGTCCGGTCTGTGGGGGAGGGGGGGAGGGTTGTGAGCTTTGGTATGGAGTTAGGGTTGCCATGTATTAAAGTTGTGGCACTTGGAATTTCTTCTGAAAAAAAAAAAAAGAGATCTGAAGTTATAGAGAAGGCGCGAGGAGACAATTTCCCGGGTTGTGGTGAATTATGTTATTATACAAGGGTTGTACTAGTCGGTGGTTCCCTGCCCGTCCCCTCCATTCCTGCTGCATGAACTATGACTTGTTCGTATGATGTGATAGCATGGCATTGCGCTCACTTGCCCTATCTATGCACGCAGAGAGCCTGGAACCTAAGGTGCCTCATACATTGCCGGTGGACACACAAACATGGAAAGGCAGCGCTTGCCAATCTGTAACGCTCTAGGCCTCGTAAGGGAATTTTAATTTTGCCTACTTGGTGGTATTTCCCCCAGCGTACAGTATAGTAGGCAAGCAACGGACCGAACGACACTTCATGATCCAGCTCGCAATAAATAGCTAGTCGAGCAAAGCAAGTAAATCCTCATGATGGTGGGGGAAAACGGGAGGAAAATGGAAGAAAAATAAAGAAATAGAGGATTTTGTTTAACGTACATGCCCCATAGCACTTCGGGTTGAGCGGGATTAGACCAGACTCGGTCCCTCTCGGTGATAGGCTGACATACAGGAGAATACCTTATCTAGACAGCCAGCCCATGAGAAGTGAGACGGAGGTAGGGGGTATATAAAATAAGGAAAGTAAAAAACTGAAACTCTACAGAAGCAAACAGATATTATGTTTCAGGTAACTGGTCCCAGCTTGCGACAGAGGCATGCGAGTGATGAGAGTACCACTCCCAATCATCGCTGGAGTTCATGTCCTCGTCCTCTCCAGTGTTGGCGCCGCCATCTGTGACTGGACTTGCAGCAGCGCTAGCACTAGTGGTGTGACGGGTACCATCTCGGTCCCGGCTTGCGTGCTCATCAGTGTATTCGCGTGGCCAGAGGCCACAGGACCAGCAAAAGTCATCGGGGGAGGCGGGGTGGATGTTGTCAAGGGCCCCTAGAATTCGCTTTTAGCAGATGTGACAGAAGGAGGGGTGGGGGAAGTGGGCGGGATTACTGTTATGGACCAAGCACTGATACTGTCTCAGCTCAATGGACTCCTCGTAGGAGTCTTCGTCCATCTCGTCGACGCTCTCGGAATCCATTTCGCTCCAGTTAATAGTCTCGGGTGTCTTGTCGGCGCTGTTAGAAGACTCCGCATTACCATTCGGGAGCTTTGCGTCTGTTTCAGCTTCAGGACAAGTGCACCGGAGGCGGCATTCCCAGCACCACCACTGCTCGCACTCCTCGCAGGGGGGCAAGAGTGGTTTCCAGGTTTCCGCGCGCTGCGCGACCAGGTTATATATTGCCTGCGGGCCAACTTCCCTGAACCTGTCACGAACCATGACCCTAGCAGATTCTGAGCTAATAGGGTAACCCTTCCCTCCCGCGATTGAGACTGTTGCCTCCGGAGTCGGAGTTACGGTTAAAGCTTCGGTGACCTCTTGGTAGAGTGTGCGTAGAGAAATTGCCTCTTTGACGGCGGGCAGATTGAGAACTTTCTCGTAGTCTTCCTCGCTATACTTTTCACCACATTCCTGTAATCTTGTCAATACTGACAATTCGTTTGGAAGGATTTGTGGTATCTCGAACAACCTTGCATATACTGTTGAAGCAGTTTGTGCATTGGCGAATTGTCCATCGCTTGCTGTATCCGTCCTCGCTCGGATATTCGCTTGCTATACACGCGGTACACATCCATTTCTGGCAAAGCCCGCAAACATCCTGTACGGATCCGGTTATACCATAATCTTTACCTAAAGGATAATTCGTTGCCGGGGGCATCGTCCGGTTGCACTTGACACAACCCGGGAACGAGGAGACCTGGTCAAAGCAGCTGAATCATCGTCAGCTCAGAGTTTCATTGCGGGTTCGCGGGCCTCCTACTCCTTGCAACAGGGATCTTCACCGGGCGATGGCGGTTCCATGATTTTATCACGGCATTGAGGACAAAAGCCCCTAACAACATTCTATCAGTAAGTGTCGGGTTGGGTAGATATATGGAAGTTGGTGCCACCTCCGACAACTAGCACATCTCCTCCGTCCATTTTCCTTCCCCTCACAACTAATGCAACGCACAATGTTGTCGGCCTCGCCACAATTCGCGCAGACATCACCCCCACGCAGCCCCACTTTTTTCTCTTCACACTCCAGACATGGGCCTATGTCGCATTCAAGAGACCGGGCAATTAAGAGTGTGCGAAAATGAGAGAGCGACAATTGTAACGACTTCCTGGTGTGGCTCAAGCTCATAGCCCGATGCTCGTACGGCTCATTGTACACCACGCTGCCAAAACACTACATCTCATTAGCAATCCATGGCCTGACAAAGATTCCCGGATGACATTCAACGCACGGAGAGCTTCTTGAGGTTGGGTGGAAAATGGCTTTGCTGTGCAGGCTCTGGGAAATCCAACAACTTGATAAAATCGGGCATCTCCAGCTCCGTACAGCCCCTAACACTCAACTCCCGTAAGCAAGACCACAACCTGTTGGTAATCTCAAAAAATATGTCCCTCTTAATCGGCAACCCGTCAAAAACGAGTTTGGTAATTTGAATGGTAGGCACCAGATTCTGAATAAAGAGGGTTCGGAGAAAAATGGTGAGAAGTTCGTAGTCTTCGGGCCGGTTGTATGGGGCTCTGTAGGCTGAGAGAAGCTTGTGCCGCCAGAGGTCTAATCGTTCAGTAGGCCCGTCCCATCTCATAACTCTCGGGTTGAGAGCTAGCTCAGGTGGACACGGGCATAGGTCTGTTTCGCGCCAGTAGCCAGAATGGGAGAACAGGAAAGAGCGGAGTGGATGGCAGGTGCTCGCTAGAACCACCACTTCATGGACAGCGAGATAACCAAGGACCGAGCTAGCGATAGGTTCATGGCATAGGAGAGCAGTTTCGATGGGACTGTACGCTCGCTTGGACTCCATGATGGCCCTTCTCCTCCGGAGGAAAATAGAATTTGTTGATAGTTTCTCTCACCTTGCTGTTATTGTTGTTATTGTCGGAGGGGGGGGGGGGGGGGGGGTGAGAGGAAATGCGCGTTTTGGTTGCAAAATATCGGGTGGATAGAGAGCTATGGAGGGGTGGTGGTGACTTCCTCGATAGGCTTATCCCTGCCGAGAGAGAGGCTCTTCGAGTGATACAAGGGCAACGAGGTTGCAGGGGTGGTGACTCACCTTAGGGCCAATTGCAACCCCGTGTTGGAAGAGCCCATCGTATTTGAGCGCGGACGTTTGTTTATTAGAGGCTTAAAATGAGAGGAAAGGCTGGTCATAGACCACGAGATTCCTCAGTAAATATCGGAGGAAAAGGGAGGTTCCTTAGTAAAAGCGCACGCGTCTGTAGATGCCTTTTTCCCATCATCATAATATTATTGTTTTGTCGAGACTGTCCTTATCCTGCTACCGCGTGATCTTCCCAGCAGCCGGTTACCCCACCTTTGGGATGTTGCCTTCTGTCACTCTTGTCACGAATTATTTACCGAACGAGTCATAGAGTTTGGTTCACTTACCGGTATTTGTGTTATGGACAGAGCGCGATTTCCAGTAGGTGAGTGGGAGATAGATAGTGTCATGCTATCCTTGGGCCTAGGACCCTACCATCCAGGGCAGTTTGCTTGGTCGGGATATCATAGAGTTAATAGTATAATAGCTCCGGTGTACTTGTACCGGCAGGATACTTAGTAGGCCCGTGAAAGCACACTAATCCCTATACCAACACCGACTCGGAAGTTAGACGTCGCTAGGATGAGAGCCGATGACCCCGGGGGCAGCTAAAAACAATAACATTAACGGCGTTCAACATAAGATACTGGTATTGTACAGTGCTAGCACAGTATGTAAGGGTCCGAAGCAGTAATTCAGCCACCATTGTCATCGGCGGCGCCAGGGGGTTTTCTGTGCTACCTATCGGAGTACGATTACTAGGACCCTTCGAAAGGAATTTTAGGAACCTTAGCCTCTGTCATCGGGGGTTTGTCAATGTTAGGCTGAAAAGGATGGCGGGGGGGATTATGAGTTAACTTATGGCTGAGAGGGGAGAAAATAAGCTCGCACACAGCTGTCAACTCCGCTCTTTCCAAGTCATCTCGGCTCTACACAGTAATATCGGTAAGGGAGACATCCACACTAAGTAAGCACTGGCAGACTTTGGTGCGACTTCAGAAGCTCCATGCTAGGCTCTCAAGCGCTGATCCTTCCCGAGTGACTCTATGTGATTAGAACACCTGTTGTTGTGGTTGAAAAAACGGGTACTATACGTCTGTGCGGAACTCGAATCAGTAAGTGATCGGTGAGTTAATCTTTGAGAAATCAAGTGGCCTTGTAAACGGTCTTGTTGGCGAGGCTAGTGAAGGTGAGGTAGGCCAACCGGATGCCCAGCACGAGGATACGGGTCTTGCGCTGAATGGAAACCTGAATTCTACATGATGGAGGGTCAACTTGGGATATCTGAAGATATCTGATATCTATCCCTCTTGATTTCTCAATCAATCATAGGGTAGATATGGTGTCGATCCTTGATATCACATCCTCATTAATCTTGAAACAAGGTTTTCGGCTTGGCACTTTCTACTAATCTAATCTTAACATGGCGTGTGCTTCACAATAGTATACTTTCAACATCTCACCCAAGAACCCATCGTCACCGCGCAGGAAAGCAGGCAGCCGCGAACCGCATTCCCGCGAAACAACACATCCACAAACCCAAAGGTCTAAACGAAGAGAGCTGCCTATCAATTCAGTCACAGATGGCTGGCTCAAACCCCCAGGGCAAGAGTGATGCGGAGCTTCCTCGCACCCGGAACCATGAATCCTATAATGTCGCAAACCCTTTCATTAATTTTGATGAGATACTTGTTAACACTCCTGACCAGCTCCTCTATGAAGATCCTGGTGACGCCGGGAAGGAGTTGAAGGGGGGGAAGACTAAGAGAAGGGCTTTTAAGAGGGCTATTCTGGGGGTTATTGCCAAGATTCGAAAGGATAAGGGCAAGGGAAAAGCGAGAGGTGATTAAATGGATCATTGATCAGTTCTCGCTTTTGGAAACTACGGATGATAAGTTTAGGGGTTAGGATCTTAAATTCGGATGGATTTAGTTGATTAGAAAAGTTTTACTGGTGATGGGAGAAAGCGGTGTCGGGAAGTGAGATGGTAAACAGGAAAATTCTGGAATTGTACAGCGCATCGTACTGGAATAAATTGGATTTTGCAATTGCTTCAGCTCTCACTATATTTCGTAAAGTTATCATATAACTGGTGCTTTGCCGTCGTGAGAAGGGAAGGGCAAGGGTGGTATTGAGGGGTGGTATTAAGTGCCCAGTGCTCAATTTTACGCTGGCCCGTCGAAAAATGGAATCGATTGTTTGATAACCGAAAATTGGAGGAACGCAACAAGATTACGTGGTTAATGTTTAATCTGATAACGTCAAGCTCATCAACCGCCTAACAACACCTCCTCTCAGCTGCCCCGGCCCACCGTGGTATAGCCCGACGCCTTATAGGAGTGTTTGGCGTTTGTTTCCCCTTAGGTCTGGTATAGCTTGCGAACTACCGATGGGCTCGTGGATAAGCTTGTGGAGACTCCGTGGCATTTACAGGTCAGTTAGTTTCTCAGCTTCCATGACCTTTTGTGTTCTAGTGGTCAATTGTTCGCCAGCAGAGCCTGCGATCGCGGTTTGCTTCATTGCCGACTACACTCAAATTATTCCGCTTGCTAAGAGAGCGAAGGCCGCAGCGGTAGTTCGCATCGGGATAACCGGTCTTCGGTCTGTGTTTTGTTCGGTGAATTCTTGAGCGGGGTTTACCGAAACATTTTGAACTTGTTTATTGCTGAGTCAAACTCAAAACCTTCCCCCCGCATCTTTGATCCTAAGACATGGAAGGCAAATCGCGGGGGGGAGCACCCGGCGTAGCCGGGGCTGTCAGGAGTCAGCAGGAAACGGGGGCTCTGAGAAAGCTTGATAATCTGGAACAATTTTTCAAGTGAAGCGGGATCTTGCCGAACACACCACCGTTGCACTCCATACCGGTACTGTATTTGGTTTTTGGGGATTATCAGACATCGGAAAAACTCACGACACCTCAGACCTTTTTTGGGTGATGTGGAACGCTCCTAGACTTGTCATTAACCAAGGCAGCAGACAAAACCCGAAAATTCGATCAGTGCATACGCAAATCTAAACTTCGAGATTCCTGCCCGGTTAATTCGTCCACGGCTTGATCAGTTTTCGGAATGATATAAGAATTCAAATCATAAAACACCACCCATGCCGTCCCCCGCCATCCCCCGCCATCCCTGGTCATCCCTTAGCATCGCCTGCAGTCCCGCTCCTACCCCCAAATGGGGCTTTTCATGCTGTAGGGCCCGCCGCTAGTACTCGAGTACCCAAGACCGACGCCCTGGGATTTCACTGCCCTAGATACACCGCTCTTGGTGGGCCAGTCTCGTCCGGGGCCTTTGGAGGTCCCGGAACTGGCCTCGCAGCCCCCTCGGACCATTGGGAACACTGATTACGGTCGGCAAAGTGTGTCAAGTACCACAAGCTCGTCTTTAGAAACAGCACTTGATGGAGTGGCCCTACTGTGGGGAAGGATATCTGCGCATTAGCCTCACAGTCGCTGAGTCACTGTTTGAGTTTGGCTCCTATCCAGGATCATTCTTCCAAGAGCTCTGGCGAAGCCACGATACCGTGAGGCTGAAATGATTGAACAATGTGCTATGTTGCTAGACTTGCATCCTCTGGTAAGGTCCGGTGAATTTTTGCTTTTGTATGTTTTTTAGAGGGGCCAAAGCAACCCTTTTTTTGCAGTGTTTTTCGCCCCTTTTCCAAAGTAGGGAATTCTGAACTACAGAGCACATTTCAGTTTTTTGCGGTATTTTTATTTTCCTGATATTGCAGAATCCTGCAGCTCTCAGTACTGTTAGTGAGAACTTGAAAAATAGGGCCATGTGCCCGAGGTCTCCTCTAGAAGAGGGGAGGAAAGCACACCAAAAAGCCTGCTCTCCGAGCCGGGTGGGTGGGTGAAAGGCACCGGACCTGACTAGGAGAGGCAACTCTAACGTCCTAGCGCGCTGTGCAATTATTCGAGTTCTTACGGTAGTTCTAATCTTTCTCGAAAACACCATACAGTCAGGGAGCCACAGCTACGGCTGATGGGGGTGAAATTCTCCTCTGGCGATATCGGAACAATCTTCGGCCTGCCCCCTCACCCTTACCGGAGTTGGATCGCGGGAGCCATTGTGGAAGATTCCTGGCCGATATAAAATTCCAGAAATGGTAGACCCTATGGCACAGTATACGAAAGCAAAAGATGTTTTAGGCTTAAAAAGTGTTGGGAAACGGAGATGAGTTCTATGTTTGTCTAAGTTGTGACAAGACGTCTTCGGTACTACTTTGGAATGGTTTGTGTAGTGGGGGTTGGGGGAGATATTCTGTGAGAAGGTGGTAGTTCCTTGAGCGACTGTTTGGCGGGGTATTTGGCGGGCGCCGGCCCTGGGGTGGGACTTTGATAATTTGCTTGCTCCATGTTGTAATACTCAATAAACTTGATGGCTAGCTTTGGCTGTTAAGGACCCTAGATAGATATAGGAATCTACCCAGTATGGAACTACAAAGTAAGATGGAGACAGAACCAAGCTCCAGGCGTGTGCGCTATGATACTACTATACTAGATTGCCGAGCGGGTTCGCGGTTTCGTGGGCTATGGGTGATGGGATAGGGCTGGACCAAAGAAATAAAAGTGGAGGGAGAGGGGTGACAGAGACCTATCGCTGGTAATTGGTACTTGTCCGAAATGTTTCCTATCTTTTGTCACGCCTTTCCTAGTCGGTTCCGGGGCACCTATACCGGCAGATTGACAATTCCACTCGGGGTGTTGGCGAATTTACGATGGGTAATCAATGCAATAGGACTGCGAATGCACAGGAGCATCATCACGGGTCCATCCACCTCTAGGGCGATATTTCACGACCCAAGTGCCAAGATAGTCTAGCCTTGGGCTCGTGGAACTACAGATGTCCGCCTAGCTTGCCCAGGGAGGAAAGGCAACTACACTAGGCCTACAAGCACACAATTTATTCCTCTCGATGTCGTGATCCCCGCAGATGAATTCCAAGGCGGGACTCTGGGTTCTGTCGGGCAGAGCAGCACTAATGCCATACCACTTTGTGTGGTTCTGGCTTCGGGAAGGTGTAATACCTGGGAGGGTAGGCTGAGGAGAATCATCCAATCCGGCGACTACAAATAATCGGCTTCCTGCGAGTGTTGACTTTTTGTGAATTTTGCACCGAGTACCGGTAGTTGGGTTCGGCTTAGGGGATCGCAGGGCTCTGGGACTGATCCCGATTTTCATCGACTATCATAATTATTACATATCATACCTACTAGAAGTAACTTTACTGTGCAAGTGCAGGAATTTTGGCAGTCACAAGAAGTCAACCGCCGCTTTATTCTCTATTCTCTGGTATCTGCATGGGATATCGGGTGGAGGGATATAGGGGGGTGCCTTGGATTTTCACTGGTACTGGTATGATAACTCTTTTAACTCTGACAGCTCGTTCAATCTGTCTACTGGCATAAATTGTATTGTTCCCCATGATGGGTTTTCGGCACAGGTATGGTGTCTCACTTAGACTGCCCCAAGACATTGGGTCCCAACGAGTGGATAGTGTGTGTGTGGGTGGGGTAAGTACTAGGACCCGAGAAACTCAGAAGCTGGCCTCGCGGCAGTGGGAAAGGCGAATCTAATCATGCGGCTTTGTTCTGCGATGGGAATCCTGGAGCGGGATAGAGCTGCACTAGGTAAGACATATTATCTTTAAGAAGAAAGAAAGAAAGCAAGGGATGGCACTAGTCCACTGGTCATAGACAAGTTATGTGATAAAGGCCAGCTAGCAAGGCACCCCCACTGCTTGTTTTTACTTCGACTTTTTAGCACGGGGGGGGGGGAGCCACAGATCCATATGCTGGGATCTCTGTAGTATTATAGCAAATAATATTTAATGGGGTTGAACCGGTTCTGGAAGTGGTAGGCTGGGAATTTAGACACCAAAAAAGAGAAAGTTGCAGGGGGGGTCTGGGAATACAGATTCCTGGAATTCTGAGGGGTGTTCCGGGCCATCGGGACCGAAATGCGTTCTTTTATGTGTTCGCGCTTTTGAGGGATTTGGGCCGGGGAATTGAGTGGTGGTTCTTGGTTCACTAGGGCAGATTCCGCGGAGGCTGGGGAGTACCCGCATATCTATTACTGGGAGACTCTATTTCCGGTGCGAGATCTAGAGGGTTTTGGTGGGGCGGCGGTTTTTGTATCGGTAGAGCCTCAGGAGATTGCTTCCTTAGATATCTACGGGAGAGGGCTTAGGAATGGCGCAACTCGGGAGATAGTGAGCACTATATTAGAGGTGAATGTTCTAAAGAGCACTCCAAGAGTGAGTTTGGAAACATATGTGGAAGGGAGGATTGTTGAGATAGCGGCTGTGCCGATAGATACCAGGGTTGGTGAAATCAACCCACGAAGTTGCGTGGATGGTGCCCCACTTTTATGGGCGGTGGGGGATAGACACGAAGAAGCAGTGGGGCTTCCCCTGGAGGAAGGGAATGTAGATCTTGGTAGCCGTGGCGCAAGACGGAGACCTCACACAGCTTGCTCTTAGGATCGGGCACTAAGGCGTGGCGAAGCTGCCTCTAAAGTGAGAAAATGGAAACGTTAATACCTCTCTAATTGTTCAAGTGCCTAGGTAGCACATCGTTTTTGTATGCTACGGTGTCTGGAATGGAGGAAGTGGTCAAGGTAGTACTCTCACTATTCCCTCACTCCCCCGAGCGGTAGCGTTATGCAGTGGTGCCCCGTCTCGTTTGTTTGGGAAACCTCATTCATTGCGGTACCAGCCTCACAATTCCTCCATACCCAAACCAAGTAGCATAGAAAAGTGAGCTGTTGCTATGCTTATCCGGAAAATTTGGCTGGAAATCCTGGCTCTCAAGTAGTACAAGAGCAAGCAGATGTTGAAGCCAATAGTCAATGCAATGAAGGCAAGGCACCGGTAGAGAATGCTGCTGTGGATAGACGTGGAGCTTCTGCTGGACGTGAAAGGAGTCGATCATAATTGCCTAAGTGGCACGACCACCTGCGTTTGTGGCTATAGGAGTACACGAGGGGATGGTGAAGTTGCTTGGGAAACACGGCGATGTCAAGGTATCATACCTAAGAAGCTGGGGCTCACCATATCCTACAGTCACATGATCGTCCTGATTCGATGCCTTTTTACGATAGTCTCGAGGGAAGTTCGGAAAGTAGATCTATGGATATTCTATGGGCTTTGAGTAGGATCTTTAGTTGGGTGCTGATGTAAAGAAGGTATGGTTATGGGAGGAGGGGGGGGGGGGGTTGTAGGGTTGTCTTAGAATTAGCTTGCTGGTGTCACAGCATCCTTGGCCAAATTTTCATGCTTATTGATGCCTCGGACGGATTCTCGGCGGATGCCAGATTTAAGTTATTCCGCTCGTTTGGCCAGGTTACGCAAGATTCACAGAAGACGCGATTACTCCTGACGGACGATCCCGTATCCGTCTTAAGCTAGATTAACGTCTTGCAAAGACTTACCGTTTCTATAAACATACAACCAACCACGAATGATATTGGGGTATTTCCTAGGTGGAAGCCAGACCGGGATCAGGAGTCAGATTAAATGGGTGATGACTTGAGGTTGGAGATCACGGCACGGATCTGCAAGCTCTCAGAGACGTGGGGGTTATACCCGCGTGATACAGTCTCGTTCAAGCGGCGGGCTGATGTGAAATTTCGTTCTTGCAGGTCTTCATATCGGCGCAACTTTGGGAGAGAGAACAGCGATCGAGGGGGGAGGGATGCTGCATCGTATGTTGACTGGGTTGAACCATGCATATACATAGCCTTGTTCTGGAGAGGATTCGCGATCAAAGAGGGACAAAAGCACAGCTCGGGGCTGCGGTATTGATGTGACTTTGCTTAGCCTCAATGGCCGGGACACTTACGATATCATATCGCAATGGGATATTCGTAAGATAGAGACTAATTCGCACAGTGAATTATTGGCTTCCTTCCAGGAACCATACTTAATGCTCACATACTCACCGCAAACTCTCACACGGACCTTTTTTCAAAGTATTCTTCAATTTTGTATCACTGGAGCTCTGCCGTGGCTGGTGACAACTGGCGGTAGGATACGGTAGCCTGCAGAATTGTATCATACACCATGGGGCCACGAGCCATGGGCTCACAGAGTGTCACTCCCTGCTTTGACCCCCGATCCCAGTCCCGCAACTCACCAAGTCCGGGTAGACAAGAAAGGGAGGAAAATTAGGGGGGCATGTGGGTAGGTAGGAAGGAGGTCGCGCAAGGGGCGAGGGTGAGCTCTCTACCCACCTGGGTGCTGAATACTTTGGAGAACCTTCTCACAGAACCACCGGCGTTGGAGATGGGGAGATGCCATTCTGGCTTGCGCACGATGGTATATAGCTCTGATAGATGCGGCTTGTTGAGCCATCGGGACCGACAGGCCACTCTTTCCATATCACGGGAAACAGGTAATAGAATTGGTCTTGGCCGGGTCTGTCGGGAATCGTATCTGAAATGGCCTGCTATGAAGGTGCACGAGGCAGTATATGCCACAGTGAGCCAGATCTAGGTAGTGCTGGCGTACCGGTAATGAAACTGGGATAGGAGGAATTCGTGGGGGAGTAATCGTTGGTAAAAAGGGGAAAAGCTAAGCGATTAACTGGCAACATCGATAGTTGATACTAGTCGTCGAGTGAGATTTTGTGAAAGGGAATGCTAGGATTTGCCTGGCTAGAAAATGCGTTGGGGGGAAATTTTTATGTGTTCCCGAGTGATTTTTTTCTACAGAGAGGTGGCCCTCATAGTTCTAGCTGGTATATCAAAGTGGTGTGGGCAGCTAATTCGGTTGTTCTGTATGGATGAGAATCTCGAGCGATATGGAATGAAGCTACCAGATGGGTAAGGGCTTACTCTAGAACCATCCGTTAGAGCTTTTAGAAGATAACCAATAAGGAGTTTCTCAAGACTACCCTAGATGTTTGGTTGGGGGATTGTTTGAAGCTTTTCGCCGAAATCACGGTAGAGGTCCCCTCCACCCCTCCACCCCTCTCGCCCCCCTACAGCACCATTCCCAGTGATATCACCCTTCTTCCATCATATAACACCAGTGAGATTGAAAATTTCCACTTTCATTAATGCAAGTAAGTATTCTCAGTCGCTTTGATAAGGCCCGCGATCCCTCTTTATCAGTGGCTTCCCCCTCCCAGCGAAAATAAAAGAGTTTACTATCGGCCCGATCACAAAATTGTTGTTATCAATAGCCACAGGGACCTTCAAGTCCGCTTCGCTGAGCTCGGCGTACTGATACAAACTCCCTATAGCATCGAGTCCGCACTTCCCACGGAGTTCCTTTGAGAATTGCCCCAAGCGCTCAACAACAATTGTTTTCCTCTCGAGGCTCAGATAACGCCAGACCTCCCCCAAGCATACTCCTGGAATTTTCTCCATAATGATCCATCCGAAGCCCAACTCATTTTTGGTCGTGCAATCGTAGGCGAATATCTCTGGAACTGGTGAGGTACGTTGCCGCAACAGCCGGAGAGTGGCAACCTCGCTGGCACTCTTGTAGGCCGGTTCGACCGGGAGCGCCGCGCGGAAGCTGTAGGACCCCCGGTCCTTGATTGTATTCGAGGAGGCCGTGATTAAATAGACTTTGTTAAACGCTCCGCCTGCAAGGAATTTTACAGAAAGGTCGTCCGCACTAAGAGTTGTCGTGACAGTGCCTCAAGTGTGGCGATGTTGCCAATGGCTTTCCGCTACTATAGATTAATCTGAAGAATGTTGGAGGACGACAGTCAGGGAACAGAGAAGATGAAAAAAAAATGCCTTAGCTCTACTGCCGTGGGCATTTGTGTGTGGATTTGCGGGTGGTCGGGCCTTGAAATTTTGCTTGGGTTGTGCTTGCTGATCTTATTTTTCACGGGAGATATATCATGAAACGCGATACTTGCTGTGGCTCGTATATGTACGGGTGTAAGCACCGGAGCTCCAAACGATTCTGAAGAATTATGTCCAAGCTATTACTAGAAAGACTGGTCACGATCATTTATAGAATGGTCAAGCCCCCACCCCCCTGCTACGGCTTCTGCCGGCGTTCCCACATTTCGGACCATACTAATATCAACGACTCTACTTGCTTGCGCTGTATGGGCTAAGAGGGTATTTAGCACACCCGATAGTAGTACAAAAAGGCAATCCCTAATAATGTCTCTTTTTTCCTTCTTCAAAAGTCAGAATCGGATGGCGAGGTAACTTCAAAACTAGCCAGGTTTGGTTGAGAATTTCTTAATCCCTAAACAATCAAACATTATTTCCACAACTAAGGCATCTCTTCAGGTCTGTTGGTGATACTTCCCAGTCTCGAGTGAGAGGATGGTAATGGCTCCGTACAGGGGAGTGGGTGTTGGCCATTCTTCTATCGGAATCTTAACCGTTAACCTTGATGCTGGAACGCATCAGATTTTTTCAGACACGTTTGGGGGGGCTTAGAATATCACTAATTTTCAGCCGATGCACTCTCATAGCAGTAGTAATCGTTGCTGAATTTTATGTTAAAAGCCTTGCTAGGGCAGCTTCCATACTCTGGGCTAGGCACAGAGGAAGCAGACATAAAACCCCGGGGAGGAAAATCAAAGGAGAGCCGAAGAAATCAAAAACTTTTGTCTATGTGCTTTACCAGCAATAAATCCCCCCTCCCAATAATAATACACCTCCCCCCAGACCTCTGACAGCCCCCCCATGACCAACCTCCAGCACCTAAAACACCACACCGCGAACCCCAGCTCCCCCAACCACCCCGCCTTCCTCCCCCTCCGCAGCCGGAAACATCCATCTTCCCGCCGCCTTCCCGTCCTCCTCGCAATATCTGGCAACCGTCTGCCCTACCCAGGCCAAATCCTCACATTTGACGGTCCACCCCGGAGCGGCGCACAAGGCCAGACTCGCGCTACCGTGGGTCGCGAAGGTTGTGCAACGTTTTCCAGTCTGGGTGCACCAGGTGGATTTGCTCTCATGGATTTTGTTGGCGGCGATGTAGATGTCGCTGAGAGTTGGAGAGGTTGCTGTGGTGGTGCATTGTAGATGGGCACCGCGGGGGATGATGCGTGGGTGCGTGTGTAGAGGTGCTGTAGGGTCGCTGGTGAGCGGGTCGCGGAAAAGGGATGGGTCGATAGGAGGGGTGGCGGTAGAAGCGCTCGGGTGGTGGAGAATGATAATCGAGAAGAGAATGATGAAGAGGAGGTTTTTAAATTTCATTTTGTTTGTTTTCTTTGTTCTCTGTCTGTGATATCTTTTTTGTTTTTTGTTGTGGATGGGTGGTGGGTGGTGGTTTTATGGAGGAGTTTTTTTTTGCAGGGGAATTGGTGCTTTTTCCCTGTGTTTTATAGGCGGGAGGCAAGTTCCTCTTAGAAGAGGTTTAGGGCGAGGGCCTTCTGGGTCGCAGAGCTGTGTTTTGCAAACTTCATGCTTCTGTATCATATGTATGCCGAGGGAAGAATACATAGTCAGTGTGAGCAAACGACCAACTGGAAGCCCTGTACCCACTCCGCTTGATTTGCAGGGAAAAAGCTACAACCCAAGTTGGCTTAATAGGCAGTCCATGAGAAATTGGGAGAACCTTCTGGTAAATAGAAACTGTGGTGTAGGCGAGTGATTAATGATGATCCGTCTTTAGGGAGAAAAGAACCTACTTCGCTTAATAGAGGGTGACACCGGTGAGCGATTGTTAGAACCAACTAGCTTTTAAAAGATAGTTATGAGCAGAGAGCCACAATATTGAACGAATTTACATATCATGGATTATTATCTCTTCTACCTATTTAAGGTAACCCGTTGCTAGTTTCTAATTTTTTTCCTACCCCCTATTGAAGGATAAACTGGAGGGGGAGTGGAGATATTAATGAATAGTTTTTTGTTGGGAGGGGTTATAATATTGGGTACGATACTTGAGCTAAGTATATTATTGGTGCACCGTTGCTTTAACATGGGGCCGTCTTTTTTCTTTCCGTTTTTCATTTTCATTTTCATTTTTTTGTTACAATTCTTCAGGTTTAGGACTATGAATCGGGATTGCAGGCTCATAGTGACAAAACACGGAAAGTGTCGTTTTTGGTAGGGAGGCAACTCTTAAAGGGTTGGGGTATTCGGGGGCTTGGCTGCGGGCTTGTGGACAATCGACATACTGGGTTCTGGTTGGAACAACATATTATATGTGCAGTCACCAAGAAGCAGTGTGTGTTGAAAATTGAGATGTCTGACTAAGCAAATTCACAAACACTCTTGGCAGGGATAATGGTATTGGTGTGATTTTAACTGTAATTGTGGTTCCTAATAATCGAATTTTGTGTGGGATCGTGGTTGCCTACGTTGTCCGCGGAGCTGCTCTCGCCACGGGTCCTCAAGCATCATAAAATCTCGCTCGGGTAACTTAAGGACAGTTATGACCTCATCTCTCCTCAAGCATGATAAATACCCCTCGGGTAACACTTGATCTCTCCTCTCCTCTCTCTCATCCATCCTCCATCCTTTCCCTTCCTTTCTCACACGCTCCCACTATTTTTTAATTTTTTAATTTTTTAAACATATTCCTTAAACTCTACTTTACCTACTCTCATCACTCTAAAACCATACTTCCGCACACTTCTTAGTCTAAAGGTACACACACCCTAATAGAACTCAAACTCTGAGCAGATGCTAAACCTTACTAGATAAGGTAGCAATATGCCAGAACATATTGAAAGGTCTAGAATGGAAGAGCTGGAGGGGACTGTGAAGAATTTATCTCAGAAAGTTGAAACCTTGTGGAGCGAAAACATAATACTCAATGAGAAGAGTAAGAAATCAGACGCTTGGGTGGCCCAGTTGATAAGTTGTTGCAAGGAGATGGTCAAGCATATCCATGCTCTGGAGGAAAAGAGTTCCGCTCTCACGCAGGAACTTGAACTACAAAATCTCTACCTTAATGCACTCAGCATGAGCACCGGCGTGGAAGAGAAAAGCCTCAACAACGATAGCATTATTGGCGAAATGCACCAAATTCAAGAGCCGCACATCTTTGAGCTCCCTAATCCAACCATGGACGAGTTCGATGCAGTAATCGATGAACTCGGTCTAGTACTGGAGGGGGCACCCCAGTTGAGGCCTGAACACCTAGATTTTCCTTCTTACAGTATGAACTCTCAGCTCGAACCTATCGCTACCATTCCTACCAGCCGGAAGCGCAAAGCCCAGGAGATGGCAGAGAGTGGGCCGGGTACCCCCCTCCCACCTAGCAGCTCCTACAGTGCCCCAATCACATTCCTCAATACGTTTTCAGATGAGGTTCCCGCAAAACGAGCCACTAGGAATCCGGCCAGGAAGGCCGGCAGACCAAAAGCCGGGATGCCGCTGACTCCTCCTCCTGAGGAGCCACCCCAAGAGCAATTGGTGCAGGAGGCACAATATAGAGAGGAAGAGCTACAGGCTACTGAGGAGGAGCATGCAGGGGCCATTAATGTTTTTTTTGAGACCTCTAATCTTAGGCACGATGGTTTGGAGTACCCTCTGTTTAGAGGAGACAACTGGGTTTATTAGAAACGGAGTCTATGCGCTTTTGAAAGTGTATGCCGGTGTTTCGTCTGGGCGGGGGTGATTAGTAAGTTTGTAGATTTTCTTGTCTGCGGAGATTGCGGAAGGAGGCCTTTTTTGTTTTTTCTTCAATTTTTTTATACCTTTAGTTCTTCATGAAAGGTTAAGTTTTAGTTCGGGATGGCTCGGGGGCTAATTTTATTGACTGGGGAATTATCTAATTTGTTGGTTTGTTGATTTTAGCCCATATTACTATTTTCGTTGGAGGACACCTTGAGCGGGAGGCGGAGGGGACGAATTTGTCAATGAGCCGTAACAAGGTGATAGCCACACGGAGCCGGAGGCGTAGGTATATGCAAGCGTTCCTAGCAATTGAAGACGTTAGGTTGTATCATAGAAGTTTGCTATAACATATTAGTAGATATCCTTTGGTTTTTATGTTGTAAACTAGCGGTTGTGTCATGTAGCTTTCCCTATAATTTAATTCCCGACTGATCGATGGATTGAGGTTCTACCAGAGAATTCGTGGATATGAAATCTAGGTGGAGAGATTGGCGATTAGTGGAATGGAGTGTTCTGGGAAGCCGCTGAGGGGGCTGGAAGCCGAGAGACATAGGAAAAATATTAACAGTATATTTGCCTCTATACATGGCGCCGCTCTTGCTTCCTAGAGAAATTGTCACCGGAGGTAGAGAAATGTAGGGCGGCATGCATGTCAGGAGACTGGATGCTGTGCGGCGTACGTTAGAGTTTAAGATGATGCTGGGGAATGCTTACTGTATCAACCCCACATAATTAGATCGGGAGGAAGGCATTCCCAGTTACTCTCTGAGTATTTGCTCGAGATAATAAGCTGTTATTTTTTTAAAAGTCAAAATATAGATTCGGGGTTCGATGGTTGGTTCAGAATGGCATCTAGGTCGGTACCTAGCTTCCGTGAGAAACTGAGAAATTAAACCTCGCGTTAAGGGGTCCGAAATTCCCTCTCTTGGATAGGGGGGCGAGCGCACAGTGAAAGCGGACCTTCAGACCGAGCTTAAGATAAAAAGAAGAAGAAAAAAGAGCCAGATCTTACCAGCAAAGGCAACTCCAACGTCCTAGCGTCAGGTTAAATTATTCCAGTTCTTACGGTGCACCATCTGCCTACTATGTCTAAATTTAATTAGGCTCCTGACATAGTATCTGCGGAGGGGACGTACCGCTCGACCCAAATAGCTGTTTTTTCCCTAGAATACATGACCGGACACTCCTGATTTTCACAACCTATGGATTGGAGGTCATCTTTTGATTTTGCCTTGAGACTGATGCAATCCATGGAGAGAATCCAGAAACCAAACAATCACCCATTGCCTCCACTTTCCTCCCCTCTGAGGTATAGTACAGGCCCGGCGGTTATCGAGATGCAGAGGGAAAAATATGCTTTGAAAGTATTTGTAGCACCCGTTCAAAACGACATAAAAGCGAGTTGCTGTTATCCTGAGCATGGTAGGGTGGCGATTGGTTTCCGCTATGGACATGGCTTAACGAGGATTATCCTTATCTGGAGGGTCCCCTAGGAGTGAGTTTAGAGGTTGGGGCCTGGAGGGCGGCCGGCACTTTTTTGTCTCGCCCATTCGGGAAAATTACCATCCGCTCCAAAAACTCGCTCTATAGCTAAATCCTCCTGAGTCGTCCTCGATACCGACCACCTGCATTGTGTGTGATTTCGGAGAGCACAGCTCTGCCCACACTGCTATACTCTCTCCAACCCGCCCACACTCAACTCTGTCTCCTCGATACGCTCGGAGGTTTTCTTTCTAAGCAGGGATCAACAGCCACTGTAGTAACCTCCGCTTCTATTGGCCGCAAGTGACTCGCTGAAATTCTCGATGTACCAATCGGCATACCGTAGAGACCGGAATAATAGAGAATCCTGCTAGGGCGTTAGGGAACTTAGGGTCGCATCTTAGTAAGGTCTGCTAGGTTTTTCCTTTCGTCCGTCTCGACTGAGGGTTGGGGGGGGGTGTGTTCTCGGGGTGTTTTCTCTCCTTGGTCTGGTGGGGTCATTCTCACTATTCCGTTCTTTGAGTATAGAAACTAGGTGCACAAGTAGTTCTCCGGGTGTATCCTGTCTTCCACCTCGATTTGGTGAGAGTGCTTCAACTGACCATGATCTCCATTTCCTCACTAAGATTTTTTCTCCTCCATGGCATTCTGCCAGGCATCACGAGTCGTGTGATCTCTTGAGCGAACCGGCGGAACATTATTTTGATCTGAAGAAGTTGTGCTAGATCAATACTGTGCCGTGGATTATGGCTGTAAGGGACGATGCCGTAAAGGTATGTATCCCGAGCTATGAAGTTTAGTGCCGGGTAATAGCAGCTCTTACCACAGGTGTTCGTGTGGTGAGCAGGCTCATAAATGAAATTTCCTTGCATACAATAACCGGGTTTAGATCGCTGGCGTGTAGAAATTGGGAGATGGTTGGAAAAGAGGCTTGGAGAAGGGGGTTTGGCAGCATGTGGGGATGATCGCCCGCAGGAGGGCGCTAGCGTGGGAGCCGGGTTAGGTACGCGGGGCTCATCCCTCGATATCGGAGGCTAGCCGTGTATTATAATATGATATTTAAAAATCTAAACTGGGTTTTCTTTTCGACTTTTGTGGGCCTTTGCCCCTTCTTAAAGTCCCATAGAGCTTGGGGGGCTTTTTTATGTTGACCCGGCAAATGGCTTCTGGCAGGCTTACAGGGAGTTACCACCCTACGTCGTGTTGAATCGTATTGTATCCTATGTTAGATTACAGTCCTGGCGCTAGAGGCCGATGAGTGAGGGCCAGTGACTGAATTATCTCTTGCGGGATCAATTCCACCCCTGCGACTAGTGGCAGATATCGCCGGACGCCGGGAGCGGGCGCAGTTGTTCACTTCGCTTCGAGATATGTGCAAAGAAGTAACTTTAGTGCATTAGGATAAATTTGTATGTTTGCAAGTGTGTGCTCACTTTTCTCGAAATGCCCATCTTAGCGTTCTCGAGTGAGAGTGACTTTACCAAAAAATGAGATCAAGAGAATTAATGAGGAGCCGATTTTAAGCAGTTCCGAGGGGAGTTTTTCTCGGGGAAAGTCGTCATCACAGGGCCTGTTTGTTGTTGGGTCTTCCTTGAGGACCGATTTCAGATGCTCCGTACTGAATGAAGTCACAGAGCACCCAAGCAACCCCACAACTTCCCCACTTATCGAATCGGTAATCTTTCTCCCAAACCTTTTGCCTTGATAACACCTGCCCCCCTCCCTAGAAAAACAGGCAGTGAACAAGCGATAGCAATTGTGAGGAAGCCATCACAATGCCTTCCCCCCACCGAACCATCTTCCTCGGTCCCCTTCTCTTGCCTCCTTCTCCACTTCTGAACAGCAACGCTCACCTCCCTGCATTCGAAGTGACGCTCTCCTCGCACATATGTTATATGGTTTAGGTCTTGAAGATCAAACCTATTGCTAGTTAGTCGTAGATCCCCTTCAACTCTATAACACTATTCAGTATGTGCTAAAAATGTTGCTAACATAGTATTCCTCACAGCTTCTGCAAGAACTACGAGGATGCTGCGAACCCAGGAAATTGGCCTCATGCCCTCATGCTCCCCCCTCCGTGCTTCATATTTTGCGACTGGAGTCTACCTCTCACCTTAGCACACCGCCTTATTCGTCCATCACTCGGAATGCAAATTCTGACTGTAAGCTCACTTGACATGAGCTCCCCATTTTATGCTCCTCTCACTGAGTGCTTCGCCACCCTATAAAGTTGGGGATATGGTCCATGGCCCGGTAATGCACTCTAGGAGTGTGGAAGGTGCCTAAACTTGGAGTTAAATTTGTGGGTACGGCTTCTGGTCCTGAATGAATTTTCCTGTTTTATCTGCTGCCTAAATTAATGACAATATTGCTACCCGGTTAATCTATTTCTTTTCTCTGACCGGATTGAGGAATAGGTATTGGCGGAGCTGAGATCATGAAGTATCACCATTCCCGCAGGCCCTCCTCTTCTATTCTGCTCCTCCCCCAACCGCCCTTAGCGTCGTCTGCGGTCCTACCCCCTAAAAGAGCTGTCTCTATAGGGCCCGTCGTCCCAGCCGAAGTCTGCCGTCCTGGGATTCGCCTCCCTGGCTGTGTCCAGTCCAGGCCGGGTTCCTTACAGTCCCCCTCCTGACCCCAGGAGCGATGAGAACACTGGATCTCGTTCTGTTACCCTGCCGGGGTGCTTCCGCCCTCAAATTCGGCACGCCCGTTGAGATCTTCCTGGACGGGCAGGCAAGTTTTCCACATTAGCGGATTTGAATTCTATTAATATTTCAGTATCGCACCTAATCGATGGCCGGCCGTTTCTGTTTCGTTGTGAAAGTCTAACGAATATCATACCGATTCTTAGACTTATGGTGTTATTATCGAGGAATAAGTTTCCGATGACTCGGGAGTAACAATGGTTGGTCAAAAAAAAAAAGAAGTGAAGGAAAATGTTGGTCCTGTTCCTGGGTATCTGGGGTCTGGCGGAAACTGACTACATCTCTCCTCTCTCTCTCCTAAGTATTGGGGAACCCAGAAGAGGCCTCTGGACTTGCTTGTAAGGACCTAGACACAAAGGTATATATGGTTGTAAGGTAGGTGTACTCGGACATGTTTTTACTGAGGCTGATCGATTGCCTGATGTGATCGTTTACTAGGTAGTACACTTTACGAGTCACTCTTCTCGTCTGATCCTCCAAGTTTTATGATCACTCCCCAATACCAAATCGGACAGGGCTTCAACCCACCCCAACCCCTAAACCAGCAAAAGTGGTTCGCTGAGCATTTTTTAATGCTCAGCTACCTCCACTCTGCCGCGATTCGAACTCGAGGCATTCCCTGTTTCAAATTAGTACACCCCAGTTCCTTAACCGTTAGGCCATCGGAACCGATCAAGAGCGATGCTTCTTCTTCGAATTTTAAGCGTCCTCTTTGAGCATATGCCGCTTTTTTTATTATAAAAAAAAGCCGGCGAGTAGTACAAGGCTATACTATTTAACTCTTATAGTATAAGGATTTAAATCTGGGTCACCGGATAAGTGTGATATTCGCCAATTAGTAAACAAAACTACTCCTCACCCGCAAGATAATCTACTTCAGCCATCCTCCCTGCTTCCGTTTGTAGCTTCAATCCCCCCACGGCACATTGTTCGGCACGTATCGTACCCGATGGGGTCTATTTAGATTTAGATATGAAAAAATGGAGAAAAAGCTATGGGCTACTTTTTTGCCATGACATCAAATTAGTCAAGCCTCAAAAGTAGTGGAGCTTTACTGAGGTGTATATAAAGGCTTCATAACAGTGTGATTTACATAATAAAAAAGTATGGCTGATATATCATACAGTATCACTCGAAATCTCTACCGATTGGTGGTTTCACTATTATTCTAGTATTCATGTCAGTGTGTTTTGTTAGAGGAGATTTATCGTTTTAAACCTCATTAGATTCTCTTGATATCCTGGGTTCCCTAGCTAATGGATTTCTTTGGCAAGCGAAAGGCGACTTCTTTGTCGGAGGCTTTCGTTGTACTGCCGAGAGCTTTTAGTCAGATTGAACCCAGTGTGATTATCGTCAAGTTATCTCCAGCGTCTTAGATTGAGATTCAGGTAAGCGTACGTCAGTCACGAAATCAGATCACGTTTCAATAATCTTTTATCTATCGAAAGCACCGTTCTGTCTCGGAAATCTGTATCTAGTTGAGTCTGTTGTATTGGAGTCCGGAAACATCTAGTATCTAAGCCTAAAGGCATTGATATTAGAGAAATCCCGGGGGTGGCATAGGTTTTGCTAAAGAAACCTCTATGACTTTATTACTAGATGCCTGGAGGTGCTGCGTTCTTTTCGCTTTGAATCCCCCTACTATTTCAGATGTTAATGAAGCAGGGGTCTATCTTCCTCGCCCGTTCCCGACTACCTTGTTTTGCTCTTACTGCTCGCGTATATATTTTCATATGTTTAGCACTCCATAGATCCTGACTCTGCTCCCGTTACCCTCCTTAATTCACTTATCCTCATAGTTTCTCATGTCACAGGCTTATGTCATCTAGTGTCGTCGCTCCTCACCGCTGGCAGTCCCACTCGTGGCATTTAAGTGGCTGCTATGTCCCACCGTCCACACCCTCGTTTCCTTCATTTTTCCATCCCCTGGCTCCAAACCACAACCAACAAAACGAACTCTCGCTCACCTGAAATACGCCTCCTTCTACTTTCAAACTTCATTGTCGCTTGCATACCATACCAACCACACTACCCTGCCCCTCACTAGGGTGATCACCTACCAAAAGTCATCACTCCATCAGCGGTCGTAACGAAGTCAGTGCAATGAAGATAACAATGAAGATACCATGTTCACGAGGGGATAAGGACCCCTTAAAAATGTATCCCTAACCCCTTACCCCTCGTTAAATCAAGAAAGAGGTAGAAAACTAACCGTGGGCAACCTTATAGCATATCCGGGGGTGTGAGAAGAGACCAAAGAAAGGACTGTACAGGTATCTCTTTCGTGTTCTTATCGTATGTTGTGTCACCTCTCGACCACAACGCACGGGGAGACCCTATCGTACCTAAAGGGTATAAGGACCCCTTCCGAGGGTGTTTTAATCGGAGGCCATTGAGCACTACTCCGGCTGGCTTGAATCCAAAACAGATTGAGGCCGATATTAAGGCAATGAGGCAGGGTGCGGATAAGGAGGTCGCTGTGTGATGTGAATGCTGAGTCTCAAGGATCTCGGAGAAGGACTTTTTGGGTAGGGTTGCGGAGCATAGAGTTTGCTAGCGATGGGGTTTTTGGCGTACGGCTGGTATGGTGAATTTTGATTTGAAAAGATGAGGTTATAGCTCCAATTTCCAGGGTGCGGATAACGCGATCGGGGTATGATGTGAATGCCGAGTCCCTAGGATCTCGGAAGAGGAATTTTTGGATGGGATTGCGAAGCGTGGAGTTTGCTAGCGTGGGGGCTTTTGGCGTACGACTGGTATGGTGAATTTTAGCTTGAAGGGGTGACCCTATTGCTCCAATTCCCAAACACAGGATTTAGTGTTTCTAACGGCTAGTTGTTTGGTTCTAACAAATTGTTTTCTGGGGGGTTGATCGTTTTGTGTGGGGGATGTTCATGTAATCTCACTCTGATTCCTAGCAGTTGTGTATGTTGAAATTTTCCTCAACGTGCGAAAGCGAAATGGTAAAAATTTTCGCAACTTCAACTTCCAGTGATATTCTTCCTTCTTGCTTAACCAAAACGAAAGGGCCATATGGCCGAACATATATAGAGAATTTCAGTGACCTCATCCCTGATGAGAAAGAACCTGTTTTCCCACCATCCGCCCATAACGCATCATGAATTTCAGCTGAGTGTACGCCTCCAAACTTGGAGAGCGCAAAGAAGCCTAGCCTATACGAAATAGTGGCCATGTAATCAAGAACCAACCAACTATGTCTCACCGCCACACAAGAGATAATACCATAGGACGGGATGACAAGAAAATAAACCCTTGTGACAAAGCCGTTGTTTGAGGGCAATGGAAGACAGTAATAAGAAATTCAACGGTGTATATTAGTGAAACTACCGCTACGAGGAGGGTGTGGGCGGAGGGGACTTGAGAATATAAGGTCTGAGTATGGATGTCTCGCTGTATCTACCCGTACAGCACATGTGTGTAATAGTAGTTTGTTTTAAAGAAGCAAAATAAAAACTTCAGCACTGCGGGTGCTGAGGTGCGTTGACGGATCAGCCGAAATTCAGACGATCAGCGACTCTGGACCAAGGTGCCAATTATGCGCGAGCTGTTGTGCTGGGAACCTCTATGATAGAGGGGGGGGGGGGGTTGATTCGCATATCTCAGCCCATTGTATAGCACGGATAGTTCTGCTGGTGCTAATTGAGAACGTCCTTTTCTGTGTTTGTGGAGGGGTTACCGGTAGTAGCAGCTGGTTGACGGGATGCCAAAGTGATGAATTTCCTTGTGCTTCTTGATTATATGATATGCTAGGCCTTTAGCTTGGTCGTTCTTGCCCGTGGTGGGTGCTCTGTATCCAAGGTGCCTGCCCTCAGGTTTTGATGCTGCGTTGGCCGTTGCCTTAGGAGGGTTTAAAAAATCTCTATATTATCCTCTTCTATTGTACCTATCTGGTTGAGGTCATTTTTTCGTTCTTTTGAGCGGCGGAGTGTTATGTTGTCAATTAAATAGTATCCAAAATTCTGGCGCAAGTTCTGGGGTAGCGTAAATGAGCTGTACATGGTTGAACTTCATAGCCGTTTTGGCCTTTACAAGATTTCTGAAGCCTGAGTGCGGAGGGTACTTGTTAGTGTAGGGATATTGGCGGGAGGGGATCCGTTGAATTGAAAAAGGGTTCACTCTGCGTACGTGGTAGGGGAGAATGACTTTAGAGGCTAAAAAATGTTGAAGAACAGAACCAGACTCGCTGAATGGATACGGGACAGCCACGCATAAGAAATTTATCAGGTATGATAGAAAGCTGTTTGTGATTCCAGCTTTCTAGGCCACCGCACAGCGGGTCCTCTGGCACTAGCATCATCACTTAGTAGAACCACTCAAAATCCCTTCCGAGATACAGAAGAATGCTCACGCTGCCTTGAATGCTCAAAGTGAAATCCAACAGCTTCTGTTGTCCAATACCTCCGCTACCAGTGCAACCTTCGAATGGATTCAACCGGTGGCTGTTTATTCCAATACAGCATTTAAAATTTCTGTGCGACAAACTTTGACTGGATCAAGGTGGTAAGCTGGGCATGATCCGGGCTGGGTTGAAGTTTGTTTGGTTTGGAGATTTCAAAAACATCAAGCATATCGCAAGGGCTGGATAATATTCGCAGCGAATTTTACTTTTAAAGTAGCGGGGGATATTAGGAAACACGACAAGACCTCAATTGGTATCATGAAAGTTTTAATTTATTTGAAAACATTAACCAGCAAGAACACTTCCATCCCTCCCATTCTGACTCCCTTCTCCCCATGCAATCCCGTAAGATACACAAAGAAGCCACAAAGCCGTACAAATGAAAGAAAAAAGAATCGCTTCAAGAAAGCCAGCCCCTACAATCCCATGGCGGCGAAACCAACCAGAACAACGAGCAAGGCAGCCCCGTAGGGGGTAATGGTCGAGCCGGGGGAGGTGGGCATGGGAGTGAGAGTCGCACTAGTGGTGCGGTTGGTGCCATTGCCTAGAGTAGCTGTTCCGGTATGCCTGATGATAGTCACATTAGAGGTGACAATAGACACAACCGGGGAGCCAGTGAAGGTCCCGTTGGCCCACCCAGTCTTGGAGAGGTTCTCTGTGTGATAAGCGTTAGTAATGTTTTTGTATTCCTTCCCACAAGTGATAACAGTTGAGTGGAGAGGAGAAGTGAGTAACGAGAATTCCCAGGAGGAGCTCTACTACCGGTAGTGGTCGCAGTGAGAATCAAAGAACTATTGGTGTAGGGCCTATTAGTTAAACGCTTTGTCAACAATTATAGCATCGAGGAAGGATGGAAAGGAGATACTCACGGCTGGGGGGTATGGTCAGGCATAACGGGGTCGATGTCTCCGGGCATAGTAGTGGGGTGGACCATGGCAAGAGCAGTAACGGTCGGGGCCAAAGTAAACCTGCTACCTGGAATGGTGAAATCATCGGTCGCATAGACAGCTTTTCCGGAGGGCTTTGCTCCAATCCAGTCAGGAATGGAGGGGGACGGAACTTCAGCTGCGACAGCGATGACGCTGAGAAGAGCAACAACGGTAGATTTGGAGAAGAGCATTTCTAAAGATGAACGTGAGCGGAGAGGTTTTCTTGAAAGCGCAGGTGATGTGTTGAGGGACAGAGGTGTTGAGCGAGTGTTAAGAGGATGTGTTGCGAAGAAGGAGGAAGAGGAAGGAAGTGGGGAAGGATTGCGTGGATTTATAGGGGGACCAGAACACAGCACAGTGGTATGTAGGGCATACTATGTGACTTTTGGATGGGCAAGCTTCGCTAGGATTGAACCTCACCCTAGTTATTCCCATTTGGCGCAACATATCTACACTTTCTTATCCTTTGCCCTTGGAGCCGCGTTCTTAAGATGGCGTAAGCCATAAAGGTATACCTTAAGAACTAGAATAATTAAATCTCACGCTAACGTGTCCTGTTTTCCCCCTTCAGTCAAGGCGGGGAGCCCCCCCGAAAGAAAAGAGACTGGCTTTCGGCCCTCTGCTAGGACAAATAATAAGGAAAATGTAGTAGGAGAGGCGACCCCAACGCTCTGGTGTGAGGAACAATTATTCTAGTTTTTGCTGCACTCCAAAACATGTTGGACAACTAATTTGTCTGAGTTGTCATGTGGGCATTTACGGGAGCAAAACAGGGTTAACAGAGTATCAAGTCAGAGCGACCTAGGTTCTCCGGCAAAAGTATTCAGAGTAATGAGCAGTGCTCCTAGCGGTCAAGTCCATCTGTCTTGGAAGTAGGACGGCGCAGACTATGGGTAATAATCAGTTATTTTATGAATGATGGGACGCCCTACGCAGGACAGCCGAAGGCTCGGACGGACTCTGGGACCGGGTGCTTCGTACGATGTAGTGAACGCTGAAAAATTAGCCTAATGCCCTCATGCCCCCCCTCTCCTTTATATTTCGTGGCTAAAATCTACCTCTCACGGTAGCATACTACTTTATACATCACTTGGAATACATATTTATACTATAGCCCACCTAACCTAGGCTCCTAATGACATGCCCTTCTCGATGAGTGCTTCGACGTCTTCTAGAGTTAGGGGTATGATTACTGGCAAATGCACTGGTGGATTGTGGAATGCATAGACTTGCCGCTAGTTGAGGTATTAGACAAAGCCCGAAGATTCATTCCTGAGTGCAAGGGAAATCTACACATTCAAACTCAAAGATCCCTACCCGGTTCATTCATTCCCACCTGTTGGACCAGATTTCTGAATAGATATGGGCAGAGCGACAATCATGAAACATCACTCGTGATATCCACTCAGCCTTCGCTTCTCATCTCCCCAAGTTATCCCCTAGAATCGCCTACAGTCTTAACCCTACTCTCGAAAAGTGTTGCCCCACCCCATAGGTCCCACCGCTCAAGTCAAAGACGGCCGTCCTAAGATTTCGCTGCTCTAGCATTCAAGATTCACAACCCACCGGCCAGTTATCCAGGTCCTGGTATGACGTGAGGGAATCGGGTCTTCTGAGCTAACAAAGTTGCTTGGGATTTCGGCGTTCTTGCACCTATCCTTCTCAGATCCAAGCGAGGAATGAGCAGAAGGAGGAAATAATAGGTTCTTGTGTGTCTACGGGAGTGCTAGTCGACGTGGAGGGGAATTGCCTCCATGAAGGGGACATACAGGGGTTAATGAAATTATCTCCATACCTCTACAGAACATACTGGACGTTGGTAGATTTTTGTGGAAGCGCAAGGACAATGTTGAACGCGAGCCCGGAAAACTGACCCATAGTTGCCATTCAAAGCGTGAATCTTCGACCGGACATCAGAAGGTGAGCTAGATCTTTTTGCACTGTCCCCTGTACTTGTGGACTCTTTTTTTGATGGCGTTTTTGACTTGAAGCTAAGGGCGTTATAGGTATGTATCAAACAGTTATACATTGACAAAAGAATTTTACAAGGAACCTCTATCCTCACGGCGGTAAGGGGAAATGAGGTATGAGGTTTGCACGGACGAAAATGAACCACGAGAGGGTGCAATATCGATCCCTGAATCTGATTGGGAGGACAGTATAATGCGCCGTTGCGGAAAAATATACTGAAACGTGCTATCGAGAAACCACTGTAATGGTATTAAGCTCGTGCCACCTTGCAGTGGTAAGATACGGCGCTTGAAATCTTGGTTCTGGTGACGGCGTTGGAGGGCTGGGTCTCAAGTTCACTGCGTTTCTCATGCAAGTTGTCTGGTAAAGTAGAGGTATTTGGACTTTGAACTACTTTTTCAAGACTAGAAATGCCCCTTAAGCTATAAAATACCACTCCGAACTGCTAACCCCCAACATCACCAGCAATCACCACAGAATAACAAGAAACAGCCATCAACCAAAATTCTCTACAGAACAAAACACGGAAGCAATGCCGGCAGTACGCACAACAAGAAAAAACGCTCACAGATCACCTGTCGGCCCAGTCCCGGGCAGACTCCAAGGCCCCACCAAAGCAGCATTGGTCAAAGGCATGAAGGGACTTCCTGCGCCGGTCCTATCCCAAAGCCCTTCGGCCATCCCGTGGACCCTTTATGTCCCAGACTCCATAACCAGGAGCACTCCCACCCCTATTACGCGGCAAGGTAGCCGTTTGCTAACCGAAGCAGGACTTCTAGTGAAGGAAATGCCATCCCCTAGTGAGAAAGGTGATGGGGATATTGCAGAACCGGGTCTCGTCACGGGAGAGACTTCCTCAATGAGACTGAAACAGAAGCTTCAAGAAGTATTGGAGGAAGCCGAGGAAGCTAGGAACCGGAATACCCTTGATGGGGGCGATTCCACGGCCTCAAGCGCTAGCTTGCGAACTAAGAGAAGCAACCGAATAGCCATGATGGCTGAGAAAGCCGGAAAAGCGAAGGTTTCTGCACTGGGGCGTGGGGTGCTGAAAGGAAAGAGGGCAGGGGTGACAAAAAAAAAGAGGGCTCCTCGGAAGCAGAAGAAATCCAGTTTCCGCAATGAGGGAGCGAAGTTGGAATTGGACGACGCAGACATGCCTGATCGTACTGTTTCCCCTGAAGGTGGTTCAACTGATACTAGTATGAAGGATCCTTCGCCGGGCTCTGGGGATGTTAGCATGGGCGATCCAGCTGACAATTCGCCGGAGGACCAGATTAGTGGAGACAAGGTGGCGACACAAAAGGGGATGAGCGCAATGGGGATGGTCCGGAGAATGGGAAGGCAACTTGGGATATTTGTTGCAGCGGTTCAAGATTCAACAAATGATCTGAGGGAAAGTGAGGAGTACAAAGCTTGGAGGGGCTTCTTTGGAGAGTTGTAGTATGCTGGATTAGACAGGGGTTTTGCATTTTGGCTTACAGATGCAATCATACTTTGATAGGAAATACTGATATAGTACTGTTTTGATGAACTCTATTCACTGTTAGGGGGAAAAGGAAAATTCAACAAAAAAAAAGTGAACATACGGAAAATGAATCCCATTTTACAAGAGATCAATCTCCTTGAGACCCGCGAAGTGGCTAAGTATGCAAAAAATTAATTTCATGCGAGGGATTTTTTAAAAAGAGGGACAGAATAATACTTAGGGACTTCCGGCAGGGAACCGATCTTCCCAGCGCAGCGGGAAGAGGCCCTTAAGTCCTGGATGCTAATGAAGATCAAGTCCTGTTAGAAGGTTCTGTAAGTATGAATAGGCAATAGGCAAGCGGGGAGAGTGTCAGTGAAGAGATGGAGTGCAGGATGACAAGGAATTTTTGACTAGGGATTTCCTCAAGAACCTGAGGGGTTGAAATGTTATGCACATTTTGTTTGTGAGAGTGAGCTCCTTTCCCTTGAGTAATGGGACAATTACCGGGTGCAAAAGCTCCCTTCAAAGGCACCTGGAACTTACTAAGCAAACGATTTCTCGAAGGATCTAGCAATAAGTCCTCAAGGTTTGGTCTATTACAATACCAATTATCAGGATTTCCGGATCAAAGATAGTCCCGAAACATCTCACCGGAGGGAAATCCTAGCCTAACTGATGAGGCGGCACCTCCCTGTAACAAACTCCACGTCTAGAATGCCCCGCGTTCCGTACAGTAGGGAGGTTTGGCGCACCGGGGATCACATATGGGAGGTGCCTAACGAGCATCAGACTGTGCCAAAAGAGTAAAAGCGGGGGGGGGGGAGGAAGAGACGAAACGGAGTAGAATCAAAGGAGGAGAAAAATAATCGGGGAATTTGAAATATGTCCATCAAGCTTACGCCTCATAATTTATAGAGTTCAAGCTTGTGAATAGCACGCCTTGGAAACTTCAATCGGACATATGCCAATCTGTTTTGTTAAATGTTAGTTGCAGTTGGTGTCTTTTATTCTTTTTTTCTTCTCACTCACCTTCCTTATAGCAGCGAGTTCCTCTGTTGGGGCATGAGTTGAGAAAACTTTGCCTCGGGATTCAGTATCAATGTTTTCTTTCGCCATAGTTAGGTTTGTAATGCCCGAAGTTTGAGTCCCCTCCAATTCTGTTCGTTGTAGATAGGTATTCAGTACTTCGCAGTTCCCTATGATTCTATGTGACTGGAATAAAAGTAATAGGAGCGTAACATGTCAAGCAGCGAATCTGGTATAATACAGTAATGATAAAAACCCCGAAAAAGCCTCCCTACAATGAAGGAGCTACTGTATGCCATAGCCCTCCTAGTACTCACGCAATGCGACCCATAGTTGAACAATCGCACAGTCACACCAGTCCACCGCTCCGCTCCACTCAACACGCTCCCATTTTCTCCCATTCCAATCCGTTAATTCATTCTCCCATCACCTTTCAAATATCCCACCTCTAACAGTCAAATACCCGATCGCTGATCCCCTTTCACTAATATCCCGCCCCTCATTGTCACCCTCCACAGTCCACTCCTTCCAGTCCCACAACTTGTGGAGGTCGCAATCCAGAAATTCGACCACAATCTTCATCTTGAACCACAAGGCAGTCATATCCGTTCTCCAAGCAAACTCGTTTATCTCCTCCATCATCCCATCCCATTGCTTCTCTGTGAGTAGTTTGTCTGCTAGTGTCATCAGGTACTGGAATTTCTGAATAGCCATGAGATGTTTGCGGAGTCTTGCTGCGTGGAGCGGATCGGATTCCATGGTTTCGCAGCGTTCGACGCTGTGCGGAGTTGACGGGACCGGGGAGGAAGAGTAAGTTGGTAAGTGGCCTCGCTCGCGGGTTGTTGGTATTTTGCGTGTTGGGGAGGGGTGAGTAGTGGTCGGGCGGGGGGTTCGAAGGCTCCGGCTTCTTGAGATAGATGGCTGATCCGTGGTTGGAGACTGTTCGATACCCATACCTCGATCGGCGTTTAGGATTAACATCGTGAAAGAAGTTCCTTGTTGAGTGTGGTGGATCGTGTGCTCGGGATGATGAGAGTGGATATTTTGGGTTGGGAGGAGGAATCGACTTATGACCCTTTTAGTTCTAGAATTGTTAGGCTAGGGTTTTGAGCTCAGTTTCCTGTCTTGTATATCTGGGATAACATGTGGAGGGTTTGCCCGCACAGTGAGTTTTCCTGATCGATACAGAATGTTAATAGCCGGGCTTCGCATAACATTTCGTAAGATGCTGTGTGAAAACAAATCTCATTGGGGAAAACTTTTTGACAATATTGCGGAATCAGCTTTCGTAACCTTTTGCGTATCCAAATCCGAATTGTGCATCTGACCCGCAGACATGCCCTCTTTTCTATGCTTGGTTGTGACTTTGGGTCAAAGCATTACTGGGGGAGACTGACCTGGTAAGGTGTGAAGGGAGCGCTCTTTGCCGTGTTTTCCTCCTCGCCTAGCTGAGAAGGGAAATTCCAACGTCCTAGACATTTTATGGGCGAGAGTGGATCTGCTGAGTTTTTACGGTATTCGGGTTCTTGCGGTATCATATCTAGAGGCTCAAAATGCCCGGCGGTGCAAGCATTAACTCACCCCCCGTGAGTCGCGTTATTTGCAGCCATGGGCCATAGGACATTCAGCTTCACTTTCTCCTCCTCTCTTTTCTCTAACAAAATATGTATTATGATTGTGTGCCTATTCCCCCGCTTAGTTTGAGGAATAGTTGTAGCCCAGATGAAGGGATCATTTTACAAACGGAAAATGAGAGATTTACCAGTGGGTTAGGAGGACTTGCGCGAGAAAAACACTACAGTGTCACAGGGAGGGAGGATGTGTTTGCCGATATCACCATAGTTTTGTTCACAAGCCAAGCCAAGAAATTCCCGCAATCACAATCATTACCATGGGACGAGAGCAAGAGGGAGAGAGGCGAGCAAATAGCTTTCAAAGCAAAACCAAACCCATCCACGAAAAGCGCAATGACGGAACCAGGAAGTCAAATGAAATGAAACAGAAAAAGATTGACAACCGGGTAGTCTGAATACTACCGATCCCCACTATTCCAATCCCTTCCCTTAGACACTTTCGCATGATTTTTTCTCCTTTTTTTTTTTGTCGCAACCCGAAATATTATGCCACTCCACCATAGTAGAAATGAAAATACGACCACCACTTAAGCGCCCCACTTGGACAATTGAAAGAACGGGAAGGAGAACGTTTGCTTAAATGGTGGTTGGATTTTTTATTCTACTTATGTTCGTGAATAGGAGGGGTTGTTAAGCCAGCTGTGGGATTTATCAGTTAGTGACCGGGTGCAAGGCTGGTAAGGGAGAGAGAAATCGGGAGAAAACGCACGTGGGAGATTCCTTCGACAATGAAGCCGGTGATAGGAGCGTAGGTCCTAGTGAGATCGTCGTAGACATATACCGGGCGCTCGTGCAAGATATTCGGAAGGTTGGACTTCGGAATGGTGGTGCGCACGTAGTGATAGTGCCAGAAGGGGTAATGTGCGTTCGGGGAACGTTGGTAAACATAGTATTTAGACATCTTTTTTGATGAGTGGTTTGAGTTTGAATAGGTTGAGTTTGAATGGTTTGCGAGTGGTAATTGTGGAGGAAAAGGTTTTCTATTGAGGGCGAGTTGGTGTGGTGAAGGAGAGAAGGAAGGGGAGGAGATGAGGGGGATAAATAACGAGGTTAGTGCGCGGGTGGATAGTGGGACCCGCGTGTGTGCGTGCGTGCGTGACCCATGAGTATATGATAAAACAAACAATGTGACTCGTGCTGGGCTTGAAACCTTCCATAGTCTCTAGGGGTTATATAGCTTGGGGAATTGCACCTACGGGTTTTTCTGTTGAACCCTTACTCTATAGCCATATTCCAGTTTTGCCGTAAATCACCTGTTTCCTTGAAATAATGGGGGAATTGATACATATTGAGAAATACCTATTAAGGCCCAAAGATTCGTCTAATATTTTGTATTACTCTAATTTTCAATTGATTTTCGAAACGCTTGTCTACAGCGGATCCTATTCATAAATACGATTCTTAGAGTTGTGCAAAGTTGGACCACGGAGCACTTACAAGCGTTTAGAAGGGCTGGTGCCGCTTCCACGGTAGTAAGGACCGTTCTAGTCACAACCGCCTGAGCAAAACCACCCCGTTGGGCTCTCTCCCCTTGCGATTCTAGTTCAAACGAGCAGCTCCAATTGAAAATCTAAGCACGCCAACATTTTCCAATCTATTCAAATCGCACCATATGACTGGACGAACCCAGGCCACCTATCACAATTTGGAGCAAACGAAATGGGAATGAAACTCATTGCCTATACATTCAATTATCCCCACCGACCCATTGTTTCTAGCACCAATGGAAGGGTACACAAGCGCAATCCGAATGGTAGGCAATCCCCATTGTATTCCAACTGCATAGATGACCATTCACTTGGTCTTGCGTTCTTCCAATTGAGCTCCCCAGTTCTGGAAATAGAAAAAATAGAACCAGTTAATACTACCGCTCAGCATATATATAAGTTTCTTCTACCTAACTCTCTCCCTGCCTTCATTTCCACCTTCCTAAGTATCAACCTCGCCTTCCGTTCTTCTATCCAAAAATCGAAATCAAAATGGTCCGACAACCCATGACCGGAGCGAGCACGAGCACCTCCCCTCCGCCTCCTCTCATTCATCAGCGCGAGCCCCAACCCAAGCCAAATATCCTTCCTCTTCTCATCCTTCAGCAAAGATCTCTCTTTAAAACTCTTTCTAATGGCTTTGAAAAACTTCAAGAGCTCGTTGATGACAATGACTGCCCCGCGAAACAGGGTTTTGAGAAGGTCTCTCTTGCGTTGGGGGAGCTGAGTGATAGTGTCCGCACGATCAGGTGTAGGATGGATGCGTTTATTGGGATGGCAAGTGAGGCTGGGTGCATAGATCTGGTGGGAGCAAAGAAACCTGAAGAAGGTGCGGTATCTCCGCTTACGCCGCCTGCAGAGAGGACGGGGGAAACCGAGATGGACGTCCTAAGGAACTTTTCGAGACCTTTTCCTCGCAGTGGTGGGACCTCGGGGCAGCGCCAGGGTTGCGATTATGAAACGGCTTGCAAATCTATAACGATGTCGTTTCCCGGGGATACGAGCCCCGGGACAAGGTGTCGAGATCTAGAGCACAATCAGGCTCCCACCATACCAACTCTCCAGGCTCCTTCTACCACTCCGTCAGCGCAAGATGACGGAAGGGCCCTTTCCACGCAACCGAAAGTTTCCGTTCTCATCAATTCCCCTCTAGATGGTTCCAACATAAGAAAGCAAGTTAAACGTGCTTCCAGAGTCCGAGACCCATATTTCAACGAGGTTCGCAGAATTAGCGTACTTAAGGCGGGTGTAATTAGGACAACTTATTACCAGACTGAGCCGGTAGACACGGAGACTTTAGCGGCAGGAGAAGACGGAAACTCTCTCTCATCTTACAATAGTGATAACCGGTCTGTGGAGAGTATGGGGAGGATCAGGAGGATCGGGGTGATGGTCAGGCATGGCAGGAGGTTTCTCGGCTGGGAGAGTTGCAGAAGGCGAAGGAGGCAGTATGGCAAATGATTCATTCGGCCTGGTTTATTTTCTCCTTTTAGGCAGGGTGCTCTGTATCGCGAGCCCGATTAGGTGGCGAGGGAGTTCTGTTTAGTGCAATAGTACCGCTGCAGGTTTGCATTTTGAAATTTGAGATAGAATTTGAAACTGACCCCATCAAGCCCGGCCTCACCATCTGCTTCCATTTTGAAAACCTTGAAACACACCCTGCTCCCTCTCTTTCATGTGTTTCAACACGATACGAGCTCAGTACTTCCTCCACCTATTCAGCCCACATTTCCTTGCCCTACCCACACCATCAGACCCATCCACGATACCACCACTGGCAGAAAAATGGCATCGAGCAACTTGGTCTCCACGAAACCGCTTCCCAAGAATTTAGTCTTCCCACTATCTCCTACTGCGCCAATTCAACCGATATCCATCCTGCGCTCCCCCGAGAAACCTAGATCATCTCAAAAGAAGTCAGTACACTTCTCCGTCGAAAACTCTACAGTGGGTACATCCGACGGAAAGCGATACCGCAGAAAGCTAGTTATTGAGGCCGAACGCCCACATCGGAGCTCCAATGACAATTCGATGTATGTCATTGCTGCAGGATTATTGATGGCCCTGACTGGGATCATAGTTGGTAGCGCATATTTATACTGGTTCCGGATGTAGAGATGGGGTTGGGGCTGGTCTTAGGAGAAGGAGCTTGGTGCTTTGGTACATGAGGGGAAGGCGCAGGAGAAGGCGCAGGAGGATGGGAAGAAGGCGCAGGAGATGTGGTAGTCCTTATGCAGAGCTGAATTTTCAGTAGCTTGTTGAAGACAATAACAAAGGACCCTTTCCCGATACTGGGTAGAAGTGTCGTAATTGCATTGTGTGTGAAAATAGCGTCTATTAAACCCAGATTTAGCTTCACTAACGGTGAGGTAATTTTGGCAAACAAAGGGAGGATACATCAACCCTCTGGAGCAAAATAATATCGTTAAAGAAAGCCCGCGAAATACGGGACTCCATCTAGTACGAGCATATCCCAGGGGCCCCCGCTTCAAACTTAATCTCATCAGCAATACAGCGCACAAACCAGAGCCCGAGTTCAAGCATGACTTATCAATACCCAAGCTATGATCTCAGCGAATTTCACAGAAAGGCGAAAATGAGGGTCAGACCCCCTTACCTCATGACTTGCCCGTTCTCCAACTGCCCCCGAGGGCCGTTAGCTTGCTAGGCTCCCCAAAACCAGGAAAATTCTTATATAAGGAGCAAAGCTAGAGAGCCCAGCTACCAGGAGTAGAAACAGGCTCAGAAGAGAGATTTGGTACTTGGAACGGCAATCCCACAGACCCCAACGGCAAGAGGCACCACCAAGGAAGGGTCAGCGGTTTGGCAGATGGAACACAAAAGGGCTATTGCAGGTGTGGAAGAAAGCGTCATCAGTAGACCAATAGCAAACGAAATAACGCGAAGATCTCACAAATACTGGGCGCACAAGCTCAGGGGTGCTCGAATACGGCGCACCTACTGTTAGCCAGCCTCAGCTCGGACAACCTAGCCCCGCCAGCCCTCCTCACCTGCCTTCTTGCATACTGTAGAACAATACCGGTACCCGTACAAAAGAAACGGGTAGAAAGTCGAGTGACATCTGGTGACGGACCCCCTGGCTAAGAAGCATGAGGGCGGGGGTGGGCTCTATTGGCCAATCTATATGGAACTGGGGTGTTTCTGTGAGGTATAAAAGGCAACGGTTGGAATGCCGGTATGATCAATTCTATAGAGCAACGAAAAGGGTGACGAAAGAGAGAGCGGAGATTGATTTCATCTAAGAAAAAAGCATGAACGCATATATCGGTACATAATAATCGTGCGAAAAGAGGGGAAAAGTACAGGCTCTTTATAGAGATTGTCGGCATAGGGAGGCAAGAGATTGAGGAATAAGCAAAGCACAATGAAACGTAAGAAATCAACCGTGAAAATTCTTCTAGCAACTTCTCCTAGCTCTAAACCGAATTCGATGTTCCCAACCCGGTGTGCAGTACTGCCAATCCGCTCCATCTACTATATTCCGTAGCCACACTATCCACATCCAGCAGGCGTATGAGAGTGCTACACAGAGAAGTATTGCGCTAAGGGCGCCGAAGTACTAGCCACGGCAGAATGTTTGAAAATGTCGTAAAGGAGGTAAAACGAGAAACTAGACTATGGTTAAGTGTTGTGGATATCAGAAGGTTTGTGTAGAAAGGCCTAGGTGCTGTTAACCTTAACATCGGTAAACCACGGGGCTTGGAGACTGGGTTCCCTGATCCCGCCCGGTCGAGGCGTGAAACTATGAAATCGGACCTGGGATCGAGGATCCTGAACGCCAACTCCCCTATATTGTTGTCTTCACAAGGGCATCGTTTGAAGTTATGTTCCTTCAGTATAGTTTTAACCAGAGTGGCTTCCGGATACTTGAGAATTAGCCACTGTATGACTGCTTGAAAGGACTGAGCTCATGGGCCCGAGGTTTGTAAGGGGTTTCGTGGACCCCCGATGCAAGGGATAACCCCTAGCGAAGCTATTGGAAATTCCCACCTACTCGAGTCGCTTGGGGTACGCAAAAACCCAGATTAGTTTGTTTTCTCGCATGTTGTGTGGTATCTTCTCAGTGGTTCGCTTGAATGAAGAAATAAACAAATTAACCCAGGTGAATCATGTGATTGGTGTAAGCTATCAGTATTGTTTTCGGGGGAGACTGGGGGGAGAGAGGTATTAGGATATCAGAGTTTGAGAAGATGGTCGATCAAAGCCATTTAAGGAAAGCCAGGCAAATCTGAATATACCGTCTAATATGTACTGTACGGCGCTTATCAATGTTCGAAAATCCGCGTACGATCAGATAAGAAATATTTTTAACCTAAACCACCACGATGCTTCCTTGCTTGCTGTGAGCGGACCCCCCCCGCCCGGCAATAATAATGCATCCCTAGAAAGCCGGGCGGTGTGCAAGCAAGCAAGAAAGAAAGAAAATAAAAACAAAAACAAAAAGAACATAAGAGAAAAAAACTTTCACAAAACGCTATAACGAGCAGAAGACTATAGTGAGATAACACACAAGGGAGCAAGTAGGGAGGCTCGAGGTCTCGAGTGGGGTTTTGCTAGTATTCTAGTACTACCACGACATCGTACTGTCACGGTTAAAATTGAGCTTTCCTAAATTATACTTTTCTTGCTTATTCACGAATAAATTCTGCTTCATAAATAGCTAGTCACGATCACAAGCTTAGGGTAGAGGGTTGTTGTATTGCTAAAGTGTGACTGTTGATAGGCTTGGCGGATAGGGTTGTTGTGTTAGTTAGGTTTTTTTCTCTCTCACATAATTTTTCCTTTCTTCTTTCTGACCACCAGCGAGGTCGACAACAACGAAGTGGATCGTGAGAGCAGCACAACGGAGGAACCGTTTTGTCTGTGGGTTGAGGAAAGGAACTGGGCCTGTCTTTAGTTAGTTTAGTTAGCTTGAATCGATTGCAACTTGTGTTGTTTGGTTGTCTTCTTGACAGTTCTAGAAAGTGATAGAGATTCGTCAGTTCTTCCACCGTTCAGGAAAGTAAATACTCTGGACCAGGTTTTCTTTTCTTCAGTACCAATTGTGATCGCTACAGCTATAAATTAGGAATCCTACATGGATTTTAGTAGGGGGAATGCTTGCGAACTACTATAAATTTACATACCATCGGGATTTGTGTCACTACGGCCCGCCCGGTGCCTAGGGGGCAAGTAATGCGGGAGGTTGGATTAATATCTCCATGTTGGATGTACGGGGGGACGCTGGTAAGCTCAATCAAGCAGTTTGAATTGATAAGTGGTTAAGTTTGAAATGTGTCGCGACTAGAAAGGGGCCATGAGTTTGTCCCGGGCTACAGCAGGGCATTCTCCACGGAGATGGAGTATTGCACCAATTTCTTCGAGAATTTTCTTCTGGATGTCTACTGTCTACCGCATCCGGGGTCCAGTCCTCGTGTAGCCTAGCGTAAAGATATCTAATAGCGTCACCTTTCTTGTGGCTTATGGGTAGACTCGTTACTCTTCCGGTAAGAGGCCCTCCCGTCTCTGGTCAAATGTACGGTTTTCTAGTCACCGATGTTCAAGATCTTGGAGCTTTCCCGGTTTTCTCGGGGATGTTGTCGTAGCGTCTATGCTCGTAGGGGTTCGCGGGGGGGCATCTACCGGCACTGGGCTTCCTCGGAATTGGGCACCCCTTGCCCGTGCGTTCTCGCGATGGTATCAACAGGTAGTAGCTTTTCTCTTGACGTCACAAGAGATTCGACATGCGCACTATTACCTCCGGGATTGGGGTTCTGGGAATTATCGTTGGAGTTGGAAAAAAAACAGGGTCCTCATTTGCGCCTACTTTCACAGGGTAGGGATAGACTAACTTGCGAGAGCACTCCTACCGACCTCGCAACACGACTGATGTTAAAATGCGGTCATGCGTGATAGTTGCTTTCTCTGCATGTATTTCATTTTTGGGGCGGGATGGTATATTTCTTATTTCAGGCGAGATTAGAACCTTTTTCTATATAATATTATGATATATCGGGGAAGATTTCCTACCGTACCCTTATAGCCCTGGTTCTTTAGCGACCCAGGCCATTGATATTGCATTCCCTCAACACAAACCTATTGGTGCGGTGAACCGAACGACAAGCTCTGCCAAACGAGAGTCCGAATCATTTTCCGGCAGTGTGTTATGTGTGTTCCGGCCAATCCCTCATCCCACTGAATGAATGATTTGAGGCAAATTCCCTCTCCTGGCATTCTCGATAGCGAAATTGAATGATTGATATGATGTGCTTGGCGTTGTTTGTCTCTCCCACAGTGGTGGCAGATTGGGTGGAGTTTCATGTATACAATTGGCCTAATGTTTCTCATAATATAATATTGGTCGGCACTGGGGGGTTGAGAAGTGGGGATTATCCTGGGGGTAAATCTGGTTCTGCCGTTCAGGGGTCAGGGTAAATACGGGTAGATCCCGGCTTGGCATACAGACCCTAAATGCACGTCGTGGTGCGCCATGAGCCTTAGCACAGTACTGCGCAACTAGCCTACGCTCTCGGAGACTTTAGGGGAGTCGCTAACCGTGCTCTTTTTCCTAGGCGGTACGACATCTTCAGCCTAATAACCTAGTTGGGGGTGTCCGTTGATCCAGCTTTTGATTTATATTTTCCTTTCCTCCCTTCTGCCCAGCTTGCTAGGGATGCCTCGCTGTTTCCGAATGGTAGGCCTCTAGCAGCAAGAGCAAAGGGATCTGTTTTGATGGGCGGTGGGGCTACCCGATGATTGGACCACACTTTCCGGTGAGTAGTACCGGTACCGTGCATAATGCTCCCCCGATACTCAAAATATGGCAGCAGTTGGCGGGTATCACCTCAGATACGGGAATATTGCTCTTACACAAAGTGGGGTAGGTGGTTGTGCGACATATGATAAGGCAACAAAGGGGAAAAATGTTGCTGACATCCCATGTCACAAATCTAGAACCCGGCGATCTCAAAGGCACCAGCCCCAACGCTTGGCCATACCAACCTTCAAGCCAACCTTACTGGAATTGAACCTTGGTAGAAATAGGTTTAACATTGGGGTCGGACATAGGTTGAATCAAACGTGCTCAGTCTCTGCTCCGAATATCTCGTTTTTGAGTGAAGGACCAAGAGTTGGGCGTCTGCAAGAACACTAGAGTGAGTGTCCTAGAGTCGGTTAAACAGTGAGATATCGAAAGCCTGGCTATTGTTCAATGTCCGATCCCGCAGATCGGAGACCCGGAGTACTCTTGGCGCATCCACCCTAAAATACTTTCTATGTGCCACCAGTATTTTCTGCCACTCCCCCGCCGTTTGAAAATCTCTCATCTAATGATTGCAGCCGGTTTTCAAGTGCAGGAGCGAAGCGGTCTGCATCACAGGTGCATATGAGGGCAATTCAGCTACCATGGGCTCACCAAATTTACACAAATCCTAGGATTTTATTGAGATCTTGGCAGGGGTTTACAGCATTGTTTCCTAACACGAATCGTGAATGTCTCTGTCGAGGGCTGGAGGGTATTACTTCGTCTTTGAGCCGTCCGCCGTATACTATCCGAAACAACGGACGGGAGGGGCTAGACGTATATTTGTTGCCCGGGGTGGGGACTTTGCGCAGGGACGCACGTTTGGGTAACGCTATTCATGTCGCAGCTGGCAGCACTCCACACAGTCGAACTCTCGCTTTTGTGTCACGAGGTATCATAGATGCAAAATCTCGAAAACAGAGCCACAAGTCGTGTGTAGATCGCTGAGGGATGGGCTGGTGTCGGGTTTGAAAGTTATGCTAGTTGGCACGGGGTCGTAATCTATTGTCCTTGGGTTAAATACAGGCCCAGTCTAAGAGGCCCTCCCAACTCCCGGATGCGAACTTTTGCCCAATTGCCGAGTTTTGTAAAGGCAAGGTTTTGTTGCATCCAAGTAGATTGCGTATTTCAGTGTCCTGTTCTGCATCGTGGTTACAAATAGGCCAGTTTGTTTACTCCTATCTAGTATGCTTTCTTGTCAAAAGCCTTCACCATTCTTCCTATTTAAACTCCTGCTCCCCCACCGCCTCTGGATTGATACCTAAGCCGCTCTATCTTCCTTATTCCCCCGTCAATTCTCTCCACCCCCTCCACTCTTTCGTATTGCCTTCATTCCGAACAGTGATCATGGATGATCCTATCAACTTCATTACCGCAGAGGAATACTATCAGCGGGCCCAAGGTTGGGCCGGGCCTACCCGGGTGACTTCACTTTCTCAAACACCTCCAGCCACCGCCCCCCTGCCGGAGTTCTGGCACGGGGTGACCCTTACTTTTGACGACAACACTCTTTGTGTTGTTCAATTTGTTCGCCCTACTCTGTTCAGAGTTCGATACGATCCGGCTGTAAGAGACCCGGGGGATTATGATGACGCAAACAGGTGAGTGTGCGAATCAGATAGATGTTGGTATTCAATATATACTGATCACATATCTTTCATCATGGCTATAGCCGTACCATCATTGGGGACTATATGTCTCAACTTGTTCATGATTTGGATGCCTTCCTGGGCATCACCTGGGTCACTGAGCTTAAGGAGTCCGATGATCAGACGTATTGGATTTTTTCGGTGAGATTCAATTCCGATGATCAGATACTAATCTAACCCACGCCTACACTAGTCGAATGTTACGGAGGTTCTAGAAAAAGAGGGGAAGCAATACTATAAAGTTGGTGATGGAATGAAGCTTTTCCTTCACAAAGACCCCTTCCGCATCCAGGTAATTGCATAGTTATTCCCTTATGCTTGGTTGTGTACTCACGAGTGGTACGGTAGGCAGTCCGCTTGCTAACGCCTTTGCCCGACCTCTACCCAATTCCGGGAGCACCTCCGACAGCGTCGCGTGCAATTGAGAAGATTGTTTGGCAAACCTCCCCAAAAACCTTCCGCTGGAACATTCATCCCGTAGTTTCCGTTGTCAAGCAAGTTATTTTGGATGTTATCAAAGCTGGGCATGGCGAGTTTATTGGCTTTGGGGAGCAAGGAGGCACCAGTTTCATGAAAACTCCGACCTTTATGAACTACTTTAGTTAGCAACTCCTAGCAGCAAGGTTGGATGGATTATATTCGGTGTTGCTAACTATAGAATATCGGTAGATTTTGACAACATGCAATACCAGCAAGTGTATAGCAGAGGCCCTCTCGATGCCCGTGAGCCCTTGTAAGTACTTCCCTTTTGGGCTCGGGTGACTTTTAAACTCACACATCTCGCTCCAGATACCACTCCGATCCCTTTTACATGGACGTCAATTCGAACCCCGAACATGCAAACGTCTCAGCTAGCTTTTTGGACAACTATTCACATATCGCTGTTGACTTCGGCTTCACCAATTCTGGCTTTATCAGACTGGGAACCAGGTTTAATGCGATGGACATTTACGTCATCAGCGCGAACACAGTGCCGGAAATTACTCGGTTTGTCTATCCTAAATTGCTCCCTCCGCCGGATCCCCTTCTCTTTCTCTGGTATTCGCTGACCCCTGCCGGTACTACTAGGCTACATACTAGCATTATAGGAAGACCAAAACTGAAGCCGAAGTATGTTTTGGGCCACCACCAAGCGTGTGAGTTTGCGGGAATTTTCCTCTGCTATCTCTTTAATATTTTGTTGCCACTCCGCTAACTCTACGAGCCTTCTCTTAGGTTACGGATATGAGAAAGTAGAGGACCTTTACGCTGTTGTTGACCAATATCGCGGCGTCGGCATCCCTTTGGACGGGCTGCATATCGATGTCGACTTCCAAGTATACAAGCTCCCCGAAACTCGGCCAGAAACTATCTGGGTCACTAACTCCGATTCTAATAGGACGGGTTCAGAACTTTCACCACCAATCCGAAATATTTCCCTGACCCGAAAGGGATGTTCACGGAACTTCGGAAAAATGGGATAAAATGCTCTACCAATATCACCCCTGTCATTAGTATTAATGACCGGGAGGGCGGCTACTCGACTCTTAGAGAAGGATTAGAAAAAGGGTAAATATTGACCGCTTAACCGGAAGTTTTGGCAGGAGCTTCCACCCTTTATAACCTAAGATACCCAGACTAATGCCTTACTCCATCGGAACTAGGTATTTCATCAAGGATAACAGATACATAGCTGGGACTAGCGGAAAAGCAGAAGATGTCTTGTACGTTTGCTACGGTGGAGGCTCGAGATACACTATCGACCCCAAAGTCGTGAGCATAAGGCCAGACTTCGGGGATAATTAGTATGTCTATTCAGTCCCTCGATGTTTCTAGCTCCTCGCTTCTAGGAGCTAACCCTGAGGTGGAGTGACTTCGTGGCGAACTGGAACGTCAAGAATCATCCCTACCACGGAGGCGTGAGCTATGGGTATGGCAACGGCACGGTAAGTCACACTACATATAGTGTGCGAGTAAGTCGGAAGGTGTTGATTTCTTTCTCTAGGCCGGGTATTACCCAGATCTCAATAGAAAAGAGGTCCGAGAATGGTGGGGCAAGCAATACCATTACCTCTATGACATGGGTCTTGAGTTCGTATGGCAAGATATGACTACGCCTGCTATCCATTCGTCCTATGGCGATATGAAGGGGTAAGAAAGGGGAAAACTTATTAATCTGGCGTTCTTCACTAACGGCCGGATTTTTTCTGCGACAGGCTACCATCCCGTCTGCTCATGAGCTCGGATGCTGTTTCATCGGCTGCGCAAACTGAGAAGACTTCGGCCGAAATTTGGGCTCTATACTCCTATAATCTTCACAAAGCAACTGCTCATGGTCTAGATACTTTGGAGCAATCACTTCCCTCCCGCAAGAACAAACGGAACTTCATTCTTGGCCGTGGAAGCTTTGCCGGAATGTATCGCTACGCTGGGCTCTGGAGTGGAGACAACGCTAGCACATGGGAGTTCTGGAAAATCACAGTTTCCCAGGTACTTTCGGTTGGCTTGAATGGCGTCAGTGTCTCGGGATCTGACATGGGAGGGTTTGAGCCGTACTTTAATCCCAGCACCGGGCAAGAAGACAAATATTGCAACCCAGAATTGTTGATCCGCTGGTATGCTGGATCCTTCTTGCTGCCTTGGTTCAGAAACCACTATGTCAAGAAGACCAGAAAGTGGTTTCAGGTACTAAAATCCTTACTTATGAAAGCGTACCTATGAATTCTACCTCCGCTAAACAAGGATTATCACCAATAGGAACCATACGCATACCCTAAGCACCTCGAGCAACACCCAGAGTTAGAGCCCGAACAAGGGTGGCTGTATCGTGCCGTGCAGGGCATCTGCAAGTACTATGTCGAGCTCCGATACTCCCTGATCCAAGTTCTCTATGACGCCATGTTCGATAACCAACTTAACGGCCTTCCTATTGCAAGGTCCATGGTTTGTCCCCAAGCGCCATGCCCCAACCTAGCTAGTCTTTTTTTTGGCACGGGATTGCTGACAACGTTTCTGGAATCCTAGCTTTTAACGGATACGCAGGACACGTCATTCTTCAACGAGAGTCAGCGGTTTCTCGATGACCAGTATGTCGTTCGAAAGGATATTCTTGTCGCTCCTATCATCAAAGGGAGGAATGAGAACCCTGGCCAAAACAGAGATGTCTACCTTCCGTTAATGCACCGCTGGTACCCGTCCAATTTGAGGCCTTGGGATGATCAAGGTGTTGCACTTAGTCTGCCGGTAGAAGGAGGGAGCGTAATCAACTATACTGCAAGAATCACAAACGAGTACAGTGGTTATCCGTTTGTCACACCGGTTTACCTCAGAGAGGGTATTAGGCTCCAGTTGCCCCCCCCTTTAGAGTCTAGAACTAATATTAGGGACAACAGGTGCTATTATTCCACAAGTTGGGGTCAGACAATGGATTGGAGATCTCAGAGGCGGCCCCAATCGCATGAAGATAAACGTCTATCCCGGGAGAGACAATGTATGTTACTTTCAGTGTTCCCAACCGTCTCGGGCACCCTATAGGGCTCTGGTGGGCTTACAGCCCCGGGCGTCCATGACCGGGCAGGCAGGGGCGCCAGGGCACGGCGTCCGTCTTTCGTAATGACGGCCGTCATCCGTAGGTATTTCAGAGTGAGACACCTATAGGGCCCTGCCGTCCGCCCCGCGCAAGTTAGGACGGGCTATAGGACGGGCAGAGTCCCAGATCCGACGTCCGTCCCGTCCTAAGCAAAAGACGGACGGACTAGACACTTGGGAAAAACCTATTTTACTATGTTTGGTGGGCGGGGGGGCTAACAATCTCTCGCGTCCCAGGAGTACATAACGTATCTCGATGATGGTGTTAGTCGCAGTAGTGCCCCTGACGATCTCTTGCAATACCAGGTAATGGTTGCAGTGGCGGCAGCTAGAAAAAGCCCCGACGCTGTCTCTCCTGACCCGGAGGCCAAGGGCGAATATCGCTCTGTGTCAATCTCCCAGGTGATATCCATTTCTGAGTGCCCGGGGGGATCCCAGCTGACATTCTTCGCATTTAACAGGCTACCACGCAACCAATTTCAACTACTTCCACTCGCAAAGTCACGATTGCTCCCGTGCACAGCAACTACAACCCTGTTGCAGAGCTCGGCGAAAAGTATACCATCATCCTTTGGTACGATTCGGGGGTGGATGTATCTCTGCTCAATATATCCGTTGACCCCCCCACTGGTATTCATTATGAAATTTTCAAGAACACCACATTGCGCACAGTCGTGATTGATGTTAAGGAAACCATTGGAAATTCCCCCAAGATTGTTATCTCTGTTTCCGCTTGAGATGTTTGAAATTTTATCAACTCTGAGTTACCAGTAGTTAGGTCTGAAGGCAGTTTTTACTATTTCTTTTTTCTTGCAGGCTAGGAGATGAAATAGTTTCGAATGACGATGTCAATCCAACGCAAAAGGGCTACAAAGCGCTCACTTTATGGCCGTCTCAGACCCGGCTGCGCAAGGGATTTTGTGTGTCCCAGTCAAAACCAGTGTTTTAGCCCCATAATTGGATTTTGATTCCGCAGCCGCAATAAAGATCTCGTTAATTAGAGGTACAATATAGTTTGAGTGTTCAACCCCTCCGAGAGTAATTTGTAAAAAAGCGAGCAAGAGAAACTAGCACCACTGCACCAATTCGTCCATCAGTAGCATTCCTAGTCTACAAACACTCTCAATGGCCTATGAGCCAAAGAGGATACAAACTAGTGATATTGGGCATGCTCACCGGCAATCCTGTTCCCA
>Ga0307517_10000701_pt1 | contig 57751 bp, 67 predicted proteins | sample 23_EM_MG_FD_194515 | JGI IMG/M metagenome (GOLD analysis project Ga0307517, IMG submission 194515) | Populus trichocarpa ectomycorrhiza microbial communities from riparian zone in the Pacific Northwest, United States - 23_EM | ecosystem: Host-associated > Plants > Roots > Unclassified | place... | reverse complement strand
TGGTACTATTATCACTGTGGAAGATCTGTTCTACAATACCCCGACGCGGCTGTCCGCGCTGAGATCGTCCACGGAAGAGTACGCTCGGATTCTCGACGTGATGACGAAGTATGCCGTTCACAACCACTGGGTGGCATTCGTTTGCAAGAAGGTGTGTGTCTGTCTTCGTAGTGTTTATTTTGCAATAAACCACAGTACCCGTGTGCCCTCAGGCAGGGTCCGCAACCCCAGATCTGTCTTCATCACCCTCGTCTTCCACTTCCCAAGCGATCAACCTCTTATATGGCACCAGCATTGGTAAGGCGCTGCTAAAGGTGACGTGCGGTCCAGACCCCAACACGACGTATACAAGCAAGGACACAGAGTCGTGGAAGGCGGAGGTCGTATTCACGAATGCGAGCTACCAAGCCAAGAAATTCGCATTTCTGCTTTTTATCAATCGTAAGCGTATCCCACTCTTTAAATCGGCCGCTGGTCGCTGAAAGTGGTACGAAAGACCGTCTTGTTGAATCAACGAGGATAAGACGGATGATGGAGACGATCTACACGAGCATTCTGCCGAAAGGTTTCTCTCCTTTCATATACCTCAGGTAGGAGTCAGGATTGCTTCGCAAAGCTGGGGTTGGCGGTGATTTCTCGTAGTCTAGAGATCGATCCTCAGTCTGTGGACGTGAACGTACATCCGACAAAGCGCGAGGTGCACTTCTTGAACGAGGACGCCATCGTGGAGCGAGTGTGCGATGTTGCTCAGGAGAGGTTACTTAACAAGAGCCAGTCAAGATATTACCCTACCCAGGTTCGTGATGGAGACCATCTGAGGGAGGCAGTACTAACCTCGTTAACAGACATTGCTCACTCAGAATCAGGGGACACCGATGGACGTTGATCAAGCTGATGATTCTCTGGACAAGGAACCAGGTCCATCGCGAGTCCGCACTATTCGTGAGTAATATCTTGAGACCTATCGTAGGGCACGGACCGAAACCACCCTTACGTTACAGAGATAACCTCGGCCTCGACCTCCAAGAAGAAGGTTGCTCCAAAGAACCTCATCCGAACCTCTGCGGCGGACCGCACCTTGGATTCGATGTTCCCCGTCGTTCCCTCCAACAGGACTCCACCTCAGTCTCAGCCTCAAACCCAAGCTCGGGGCCCGACAGCGGCAGAAGAGAGTGCCGGCCGAGGAGGCGAAGAGCTTCCAGCACCTCTAAGGCGAGAGGGCAGCAGAAAAATCAAGGAAATCCAGGAAAGCGCCATCGAACTCACATCCATCAAGGATTTACGCAAGAGAATTCTTGTCAAGCAACATCAAGGTATTTCACCAGCCCCATCTTCTGTGTCTTACTGTAGTTCTGACGTGGCCACTCGAGGCCTACGCGAGGTCCTTGAAGGTCATGTATTTGTCGGAATAGTCGACCTCGATCGATGTCTTTCTCTTGTCCAGCATTCGACTCAACTGTACCTTCTAAACCATGGGTCCCTTGCGTGAGTCTGCCCCATCCTCCAATCCCCTGAGATCACGCATAGTCTAACTTTCCTTTCAGCGAAGAGCTATTCTACCAACTGGGGCTCAGGCAATTCAACACCTTCGCGAAATTCAAGCTCGAGCCGGCCCCACCTCTCCGGGAGCTCGTCTCGATCGCGGTAGATGCGGAGGATGGGATTTCCAGGACCAAATTGACGAAGGAGCAAGTCACGGAAGTGGGTGAAGTATTTCCTACACCCACTGTGGACCAAGTACCAACTTCAACTCGACCGTTTCAACACAGCTTATATACAGAACGCTTATCGACTCAGACAGGCGCGAAATGCTGTCTGAATACTTCTGCCTAACCATCACAGACGAAGGGCTCGTACAGACACTGCCGCTCATCTTGAGGGGCTACACCCCGAACCTCGACAAGCTCCCTCTGCTCTTAATGCGTTTGGGACCTCAGGTGAAGCCCAGTGACCCTCCACCACGAATGACCACCGACCTTCTACTATGTTCTCAGGTTGATTGGACGGACGAAGATCGGTGTTTCGAGTCCATCCTTCGCGAACTGGCCTACTTTTACGTTCCAGGTCCACTTGATGGTACCCCAGCCACTCCCGAAGGGACCGAGGAGTCGAAGGCTGAGAGATGGCAGATCGAACATGTACTCTTCCCTGCAATGAGGAAGTACCTGGTCCCGCCCAAGTCTCTTTTAGAAAGAGATGTAGTGCAAGTCGCAAGTCTCCCCGACCTCTACAGGGTCTTCGAACGATGTTGAGACGCTTCGCTCTTTGGAACGATCACGAAAAGTAGATTGTAGAATAACAGTCGTAACATGCTCTGAATTCTGATGGGCTGCCCGGTAATCGTCTGTAACGCCGATGCGATGAATCAAATTGTAAAAAGCAGATGAACGCGGATAAATATGGTATTGTGAGACGACGAGTATAGGGGTAAAGAGTCTGTGCCTTTGGGTAAATAATAATCGTACAAGAGAGTTCAAAAAACGACGACACTTCGATTGAAATCCGGTAAAATCCAAGGGTAGAGATAGAGAAGGAGAGGGTAGGAAGAATAGTGAATAATGAAACGGGTCGCAAGCGAAAAGCAAAACGAATTATTTTGAGAACAAGTCGGCAACATCTATCGAGGGCTTGGGTTTGCAGGCGGGGAAGTGTGTGTGGACGAGATAGAGGTGAGGGCTGCATCGTACTCGAAAAGGTCGCTGCCGCTGTCGGAGGCGGAGTCATCCTCAGAGTCGTCGTAGTCGTCCAAACCGCCAATCCTGAAGACATCTACGAACGGTGTTTGAGGAGCGTCTGCGGCGGACTTGGCAAGGATAGCTGCGACACGCGCCTCCAGGCGAGTATTTGGCATGGATTGCTTGTGAGAGGGGTCTTGGAAGAAAGTGCTGAGTTCGTGGAGGTTTTGGACGAGATCGCCTAGGTCATCGTCAGGAACTGACTCAGCAGAGAGCATGACCAGGTCTTCAGGTTCGAAGTCAATCCTTGATGGCCGGGCGGGGACCTTGCATGTGTCAAACACGGCCATGACGTTCGCTCTGCAAACCTCGCGCGCCAGTTCAGGTTTAGGGATGGACCACCCGGACTCCAACGGAACACCAAAGACATCTGCCTCGGAGCCAATGTTCCTGCTGAGGTGCGGGCCAATATGCATGCTCATCCTGAGGACGTGTTTGGCGGGCATGCTATTGGCAATGATAATTGGCTCGTCCAAAACATCCAAGGCCTGAGCTGCCAAGTCCGTCTCCAACATACGCAAGAGGGGCATAAGCAGCTCGGAACCGACCAGTCCAACAGGGTTGCGCGTGTCTTTCTGGTGGAAGAGAACCTTCAAAACCTGCATGGCGTGAACTTTCATAGTCTTGTCCTGGTTGAGTACCAGACCCATCAAGAGGGTAACAACATCCGTCCAATGGTCTGCGCTGTAGTGTTCGCGAAGAGTGGCAACGCATTCCCTCATGAAGTCTTCTTTCGTCCTGAACCTGCGTTTGGCGAACGAGGTCATGACTCGAACGATCGTGTGACGACCATCCTCCTGCGCGAGGGCAGCAAGGTCGAGAGCGAAATCGTTGAGGTAATCGGTATTCGAATCCTGGACCATGTCGCGGAGGCAGTAGGGGAGGATCAAGGTATAGAGGTCCCGGACACGACCCTCCGATGGATCAATCAGGCGGCCATCCCGGACCCCCACAAGTCGACAAAGGAGCTTGATGGTGGCATCTGAGGTTACCGAGGATCGTAAACCAACAAGTAGGGGCGGCTGTAACAGCGAACGACCCTCCCACTCCGATGGCCGGGAGGACGCTAACAACTCCGCAGTCCGAGGATCATCGAGATCAATTCTCTCCAAGAGCGTGGTGAGAAAAGATACGACTTCCCTGAACTCTGACTCAACGGTTGTTGAGAGACATGCGCATGCGCACCAAAATAATTGGGGAACCAAGGATGGGTCGAGGTCATTGAGATTGGCGAGGGAGCGCAGGGTAAGGATGATCTCTGCGGTGAACAGTTGTATATTCTCGTCTTCAGAAGCAACCGTGTTGGACAACCTTCCAAGGAGCAGTGCCAAGTCTGCCTTGTTGACTCGAGGCATTAAGGCTCGGAAGATCTGGAGTGACCGGAACGCGATTGCACGAATAGAGCAGGCCGTCCCCCAGGCGAGGGCGACAGACCCCCACTGTTCGGGAAGTTTGGGGTGAAGGGGGGCCAGGATCTCGAGTATTCCGCCGCAAAATTCCTTCATCTTCGGCTCAACATCCTGGGTGGTGTTCTCGTCCGTCCAAACCAGCGACTGCGAATCCTTTTCGAGGCCATCAATCAACACCTTAACCTGGGACCGACCCTTGTGACAGGTGCGATCCAAAATCTCGTCGTATTTCGGTGCCCATGCCCGGAGTAATTGGAACAACATTTGTCGTGCGTGTTCGCGGAGATACGGTAGGCGGTGGTCGAGATGTACGACCAAAGCGTGGAGCAGGACGGGAAGCTCGGTCACTGTCTCCCAATGACGATCCAGGGCAACGTCTGAAAGGAAGAGAAGAGCGAATTGCGCCGCTCCCAAGCTAAGCTTCGGCTGGTCGGAGGAGAAAAGTATATCCAGGTCGGACCACATCTCGAGGTCATCTTCTGCAGGTGGACGGAACTTGTGTTCGATTGTTGGCAGCATCCTCGCGGGCTCGATTATTTCGCAGATCTCAGTATAAAGGGTCCTCCCAACGACAGATTGAGCCAAACAGGCAACAACTTTGGCGGCGCAGTCGATGAAGGCAGTGTTGGCAATCTTTGGGGATTGTTCGAGTAGGAACCTTGCAGCCGCGAGCCCATTCGACTGGTTGGGGGGTTCCACAAGTCTGGTCCAAAGTACCAAGACCTGCTCTGGATAGGTCTCCGAGAAGCGCAGTGTAAACGCGATGAGGTGATACATGCAACTGCGTCCCTGTTTCGATAGTTGGGATTTACTCTCGTCAGTCAAATCGATGTTCGAGATCCAATACTCCAGGCTCTGCAGGAGGGTGAGGGTGATCGTGCTGTATCCCTGGAGAAAGAGAAGCCAATCGTCCAACTGAGCGAGGACTGACATCGCTTGATCCGGATGTTCTCCCGCAAGGACGTCAGAGATCAACCGATGAGCATGAAGGTGGGTTCCAGGAGCGCGACTTCCGATCCCAGCTTCGTGTGGGGCCAAGGAAATGACGCCAGAGTGCTGTTCATGAATGCGTTCGAGCATGTTGAACGCTTGGAGACGGACTTGAGCGGTCGGATGACAGAGGTTTGACAAACCGAGACAAACGACTTGGCTAAAGGAGAATCCGTGCGTGATCTCGCTGGAAACGACCTCTGCGACGACCTCAAAGAACCGAACGTTACTCGTGTCGAGCTCTTTGGTAGAGACATAGGCACGACGCAACGCTTCTCCAGCTAGGCTGTTATCCTGTGGGCCACTGGACAGAAGAGACCGCAACGTTTTTCTGAAATGGTATGGTCAATGTTGTGCTCCTTGCGCTTCGAGAGTACACATACTTTCCGAGCGCCTGGATGGCTGGTTTATACGAAGCCAAGATGGCAATAAGCCTATCCAGAGTGGGAGTCGCCTCCAAGGGCCGTAGATGGTCCACAGTCATTGTATCCGTCGGGGAGCCAGACGAGACTTCCGGGGGGAAGAAGGCCCTTTTCTAATTATCGCTTTCAGTTATACCCTGAATGGGAGAGAGAGCGAAAAACTTACACAGAGTGACGCAAGAGCCCCGACTGCCGCGGTAGACAGTTGTTTTGTCTCTGTCTGGAATCTCTCAATCGCCTCCGCCTGTAGCTGTGGTTCAGGGGCACCAGTAGCAGCGGCTTTCTGCATCAGAATCAATCTCTTCTTCACCACATCCGATTGCTTCCCAAATTGGCACCACTCCTCGCATAGCCTGTATAATGACAGGTGGATCTTGGGTGGGATGAACCGATCCGAATCTTTGAGTGTTGCCATCCCTTCGAGCACCCGCTCGACAGTTCCACAGAAGTAGCGCCTGAGTCGTTGGAGAGTGTAGAGATCTCTGTTCTCCGGTGATGTAAGATAGCTCTGAGTTTGCCTGACGAACTTGAGGACGTGTGCGAGAGCAGCTTGGCGTCCAGCAGACCGTTGTTCCAATAACAGGTTCGCCGTAAGGAAATAGATCCTCGTCACCGCTGTGTAGAACTTGATGTGCCTCCGCGTCCGACCGGCGGCGGGTTGGAACTGGGCGGGCTTGGATCGAGACTCGTCAAAGAACTGTCTCTGCGCCAGCGAGTTGAGGTCCTCCAACAACAGGGGGTAGCCATGCGGTGGTAACGAGCTGATGCAGAACACCGCAGCATGTCGGAATACCGAATGCTCGGCGTCGAGGAATGGGGCAAGGTACCGAAATAAACCTCTACTCGTTGTCATCCTCTCCCGATCGAAATTGTTGTCCGAAAGCACTCGGGCATGGTCCCTCGGAGTGTTAATTGACGCCACGTTGTTGAGCACCGGTCTCGAATCCGATACGGAAGCCGTCACGCAGATAATCTTGACCCAAGACCTCCATTGGTAAACGTGGACGCTCGGATCCGTAGGCCCCAACTTCGACTGCCCCGCGTTGCTGTGAGCGCTGTTGCCAGTGGCGGTCGCGGATCGTGGAACTCGACTGCTGAGTCCTGCAGAAGAGGCAATGAATGGATGGTACTTCGTCGCGGACACGATAAGCATCTCTCGGAACTTGATCAAGACTGGAGTGGGGTGATCCATGCATTCTTGAATAATGGAGGAATAGATGTGGTCCCAGAGGTCGCGATCCCGGATGTCATCACTATCGGCCACCCTCAACGGCATGTCTTCCTTCTTGGACGCCTTCCACTGTCCGAGCCTCTCCAGATCGGGTTCTTCAAGGTGATCATCGAACCCAGTGAGGTAGGGCCGAGAAGTGCGTCCGTGAAGGGCATTGACGATGGTGGATGCTTGAAGACCCAATCGAGTGTAGAATATCCCGAGCATCCTGGTGATCTTGACGCCGACGGAGAGGATCTCAGATGTGACGTTCGTAAGGAGGAAAAGTCCTGCAGCTTCGATTTCCTCCAATCTCCGCTCAACCTTCTTCCATTCCTCTTCGGTGAGCGAGCCGATTGCATTTGGAGAGGGCGCAGACGGTGCCTTGGACGCATTCTGCAGAATTCCTTGGATCCATTCCTCCACGAGCTCCGCCCATGAATTGAGCAGCCGTCTACAATCGATAAACATCTTTAGCCCGGACCCCTCGTTCGAAATCCCACTCGGGTCGAATAGTAGAATGGCGAAGCGAGAAAGGAGAGTCGAAGCGTGGTCAGGATCAACCATGAATCTCTTGAGGGTTGCTTCTGCGATATCCCTAACCATCGGTTCGACATGCAAGGTCCCCCGGATCAGCATATCCAGCGCATCGTTAAGCGGAAGTGATGGGTGAAGGAGTCGAGGCCACGATTGGAAACAAAGCTTAAGGACATTGATCTGGGGAACTAGGCTGATCGGATACGTGACGCTGCCTTCGGGATGACGACGGGTGATGTACTCTTGGGCTTCCTCGAAGGATGGGTTTATGCGAGCGTAAGACCACTGGTCATCCATGACGAGCATATTCCCCGCGTTGTGGGCGCAGGAAGCGGCAATCAAAGCTAAGGTTGGTCCACATCGATCCATGAGGTCCTTGACACCCGCATGTGATAGAACCGAGGGAGAAAGCACATCAGAGGACATTTCCATATCCTTCCTCACGGGTGGATGAGAGAATTCAGAACTCGACGGCCACGGGGGCGAAGACTCCTCCTTCTCGATGATGTACAGCGACAACAGGATTGACTGAATGGCAACGCTGATCCTCTCTGGAGCAAGAAGGTGAGAGATATTCTGCGACTGCGAATTGCGAATGGGCCCCTCATTCAAGAGTTCCATGCAAAAGTCCGTTCCGAAGTCGAGATGGCGACTCATGATGTAGTGTAGGATGAAAATGAATGGTTCCAGGCGGTCCTCGTGAGGGAAGATAGAGTGGCGGTTGGCGGGGAAGAAATGGCGTAGAATGGGTTCGAGTTTAGCGGTGGCGGTCGAAGGGGCTTCGTTACAGCGGAAGCAGTAGGTCCAGATAAGACGCATCATGCCGTTCATAACAGGAACGCGAGCAGGTTTTTCCTGCAATGCAAAATATAAGTAACAGGACGGAAAAACCAGTGCTTTGTTCTGCCTACCTTCAGCTTGTTAAAGCCAGCCTCAAAACACGCCACCCAATTCTGCTGGAAGTACTCCAACGGGGCCACACATAGTGACGTGATGTACAACGGATACGCAACAAGCCAGTACCTCGGTTTGGAAACCATATCCTTAGCCTTCGGCACGATCGCCTTGATGGCCTTTGCCCACTGAGGGTCGTTAACCTCCGCTTGTATCGTCTACCCCGCGGCGAATGAGTTTTATTTGCCAATCAAGCCTCGGAAACGTACCTTTCCCGTGGGATGAAGGATTTCTACAAGAGTCTCTGCAAATACAGATTTGAAGCGCACTCCGTGGGCATTCTCAAAGGATTTCGAAAGGGATTCGAGGAATTCTGCACTCTCTTCGAACGTCTCTGGTGGCCAGACCTTGGAGATCCATCAGCACGGTATTGACCAAGTTGGGAGACGGGCGTACCTTGAGCTGAACGTGACGCAGCCCCCTGACGAGGTTCTCGTATCGCAGATCTATGTCCTTCAGTACCTGACCAGAAGAGACAGGCCGAAGTTCGGCCAAGAATCGATCCGTAACGCCAATAAACCTGGAAGGCGAGTTCAGGATGATGTACACACACCCCAAGCCGAGGAGGCACCGACCTGACATTGGCCAACAACCCCAGCAACTTGGCAAATAGCTCCGCATTACACCTGTGATTTGCGCTCTGCGCTAGGAGCTTCAAATCTGGTTTCCTGAACTGCTCGAACATCGTTTCCTCGAGGTTAAACCCAGTCTGATCACCCAGAGCGTCCTTGGGTAACGATTGAACGACCGCTATCAGCGCCCGGCACATGATATAAATGGCGGCAAGGGATTTTCGTTCATTGAGGATGGCCGAGGCATCTGGAAACCGAGCGCCACGGTTCGTGTGAGGCGACTGGACGAGGTGGTTTCTGGAATATTCTGGCCCTACACCATCGTTTTGGCTTCTCCTCCATCTCATGATGGATTCTAGGACAGGTTTGGCATGGCGCTGCCCTATCCTCCCGAGAGAGTTCAGCAACTCGTCGAACTTGATGTCAACGCCTGGTCCCATGTACTCCGGTAACGAAGGTTCCCGCTCGATGGGCTGTTTCAAAAACCTCTCCATCTTCACTTCGGCGGCACTGGCGAATCGCATGAATATCGCATGTAAAGCGTAGTCGGACGGTGTCTGTGGTTCGATGGAAATCTTGTCCTCATATTCCCAGCCAGGAGGTGTTTCGCTCCTAAAACTATGCCCAAAGGCATTTGGGACAGGCGGGACGGGGGGAGGGGAGGATGGTACACAGTGACCCGGGCCGTATCCGAACCCGCCATCGCTTCCGTTGTCCGAGCTGTGAAACAGCGACGCTGAACGCGAATGTTGATTACGTCCATAGTTGTAGGTTTTGGAGCGTGAAGGTGTCCGTCGTGGGTTCCTCACTTCCGAACCAGGTGTCACCGGACGTGGGCTGGCGGTGTTTGTCGAGGGCCAACGATTTGAAGGCGGGTTCTGTGCGAGTGAAGAGCTGGACTGGTTGAATGGATTTCTCAGCACCGGATACGCCTGATCCAAAGGAGGGACCGGTGGAGTGTCGTACGTGGCCTTCCCTGTCTTGAATGCATTTCGCAACGAGGCAAATGATGACTTCTTCGCGAACGGGGAAGCTGAAGTGTTGTGGGATGGTTCTTTGGTCACAGAAGACTGGGCGGAATGAGCGAAGCTGGTTGCGGGCCTGCGAGAGATGTGGGCTACAGAGCTCCCTGAATCTTCGGAGGTTATCGAATCCCCGCGTGTATGGAACGCGCGATCGGGGAGCGGTGTAGAGGTGAGGGTGGGGGAGTCTTGACCAGAGTTATGCCCGCCAAATAGACCAGTGCTTGTGCTGAACTTTCCGAACGGGACGGGAGTCAGATAGTCGTCGTCCTCGAAATCTGTTTCATTTCAAACGGCATCAAACGTCCTGTCAGGCCGTCGGGCGGGGTGGCAGAACGCACCTGGGATTGCAATCTGCATGATTGTAGAATGGCGGGCGGGGTCATAAGCCGTCTGGCGGTGTTGGTGGTGCCCGGGACAAAACCCGTTCGTCCTTTGTTGTACCGTTGGTCGTCACGAGCAGCCACAAGAGCGGTTGTTCGGTTGCCTTTTCCGGCCACCCTACCACAGCGACACACCAGGCGCAACAAAAAGTATAAGATAGCATTAAACGACTGAACCATACACATTCTTCTAGTGGACCGAGGAAAATGCACTCTCCCTCTTACAACGCCTCGATATGTCTTCTCGCCTCCGCCGCTCTCTCCTTGAACTCGCGGATCTTCCTCAGTCCGTGTTCCTTGAACAGCTCGAGTTGGATCTCCAACTCCCTCTTCGTCCATTCCTCCACGAGCATCTCCTTCTCCTCTTCTGCAAGAGCATAGATCACTTCCGCAGGCAACCTACCATACGGAGCCTCGAAGGCTGAAAGTGGGTTCGTAGCATCGTTCGAGTCTTGCTGAGGAGGGGCCGTCGTGAAGGGATTCGAGTCGCCCCCAAACAACTTCCGAGGCGGGTCTCTGCGAGGTGTCGAAGGTTGGCGCAAATCTCGAATAGACTGTACATCCTGGACTCCGTAACCTTCACGATCATCCACGTCCATAGCCGAGTCAGAGGCCTCGGATTGAATGACTGCCTTCCGCTCCCGCTTCTGCTTCGAGGTATCCTGTTTGGAGGCACTTGAGAGAGATTTGGGTTTGGTCGAACCTGTCGTCGCCTTCGCCTTCCCTTTGTCCAATGCGACTGGTGAATCGTGATCCGTCTCGGCACTCCTACTTGGTTGATCAAGCACCATAACCTCGTCTACATCCATGTCCACCCAAGACCTCTCGGCCATCTTCCCCCGGGCCTTAGTAGACTGGTGGGTCACCCGAGGGGATGACGAGAGGACCACACCTATGAAACTCTCCCGTTTCTTGGCCATGGTCGACTTTGGTTTGGGAGCCACGTTGGCTGAGACACCGTTGACCTTCGGTGGGTTTGACGAAGTGGAATTAGACATCATGCTCTTTGAAGTGACGAACCGCCTCGTATCGTCCTCGTCGTCTGAGGCATCGATGATGACGGTATCTCTATCATCCGCATTTTCCTTCGAGCCAATCGATAGGAACCTCGATGGAGCCAGCGGTTGGGCACGGGACTCGGCCAAGGCGTGATTCCGACCACTGGGCTTTTCGTGGAAAGGCTGAACAGCGGTTTTGGCAGTAGGTTTCTTCGCTTTAGAAATCTCACGCATAGGGGTATGGAGTTCGCTCTCCGACATATACGATTCAGAGACGTGGGATGCATTGGAGGTTAGAGTGGGGGAGAGAGGAGCAGGAGGGGGTTTCGGCAGGGCCTTAGGTGTTTTGGTGGCCTTGGGTGGACGTCCTCTAGCTTTCTTTGTTGTAGAGGGCCTGGGAGTTGGTGCGACATCCTCCTTTGCACTCTGCCATTCTTCCGACTCAGACTCGATAATCTTCCTGCGTGACTTGGCAGTCGACTGCGGCAACTTTGGAGGGGGAGGTGGCACTTCTGAGGACTCGGATTCGATAGACTCTTTCCTCACGACTTTCCGGCCCTTGGTTGATTTCGGTGGAGCTACGGCGCGCGTGGTTTTCTTTGGCGTCTGGATCGGGGTGGGCATGTCTTCCTCCTCCTCAGTTTCCTCGACCACTGGTTGCGCTTTCGTTTTCCCCTTGGATTTAGTAGCTGCGCTCTTGGTGTTTTTGGTACTCCTCGTACTCCTAGTGCTCCTGACGCTCTTGACGCTGACATCGGAGTCTGAGCCTTCGGCGGGAGCCTTAGACTTTGACCTCGTCGATCTACGAAGTTGGGCTTGGTTCGGTCTCAACTCCTCGAAATTTACGTCAACCTCTATATCTTCGAAAATGTCTCTGGTTTTCTTCGCCCGGGTTGACTTGCGGAGGGGAATTGCAATCTCTTCGGATCCATCCTCTTCGGCCATCGGCGTTTCGTCCTTTGCTTTTCGTTTCGAACCCTTGGCTTTGGGCTTTGCAACCTCGACTACGTCGCTCCCACTAGGTTCGTCCGTCTCGGCAATCGAGGATGCAGTTCCGGATCTGGCGGCGGCAGTACTTCGAGCAGAAGCCCGAACGGGTGTCTTCGCCGCCCTAGCCGTCCGGAGGCGGGTGCTCCTCCAAAGATGGACCTCTTGTTCATCGGAGTCGGATTCTGGATCAGGGACTTTGGTGGAACGCGTTCGAGGGGTCTTCTGAGTTTGTAAAGATGCTTTAGACGTAGTTCTGCGGACGGTCTTCTTCTTCTCAGGAAGTTCCGTGATCCTTGCAGTGAAGAAGGGACATTCCGTGCCACGTTTGGCGATCCTCCGCCGGTGCTCCTCTCTGGTAACGTCAGAACTGATGCAATGGTGGTATATAGGCAGGACATACACAGGGTCATCGTCAGGATCCCAACCGCTCAGCTCAATACCACAGTAAAAACATTTCGCCGTGTCATCGCCTGGTTCGTGTGGGGTGAACAGAAATCCGGCGCCAGCCATCTGCATTGTCATTGAGCAAATCGCGATGGAAGGGAAGGGAGGAGCTCACCTTGCGTGAGGTGACAGCGTGCCCCCTGGCCTTGTCGTGTGGCCAGTCACCGTGCACAAATATCATGAAACGCATGCCCTCCAGGAACTTGCTACAGGGTAGTCGGTCAGGATCGTTCCCCATCTTAAAACTACACAGGGGGTATGTCAACGCGTCGGATTCGACAAGTTGCGGTCCGAAACTCACGTTAGACGAGAGTCCGAATCCACCGCAAAAATCCCACACCGCGCGATAGCCCATGCACACGTTTCCCCGCATCGGTCGTAGTGGATGACATGAGGATCATGGTGTTCCTCCCAGTCGCTAAAGTTTTCCTCGCAAAGGAAGCACGAAACGTTGTCCTTCGCAGTCGGGTTGGGGTCCCAGTAGAAACCAGCATCAGCGAGTGTGTGAGGGGTAGCTTTGTACGATTTAGGGTGTGGCCACTTGACGCTGACAGTGAGGGATTTGGAGGTGGGAGTCTTTGCGATTTTTCGTGTCAGCTTGAATGATTCAAGCCGCTGCACCGGGCTAAACATCGGGTGCGCCATCTCTCGGTCGTCGTTGTCGCTGTCGGCTAGGTGGGTGGATGGTTGGACTTTACCGCGTCGGCATTCGATCACGAACAGACAAATGAGGCGCGGCGCCAGGAACAACAACCGACCTCCACAAGCCACTCTTGCCACAAGAATGCATAGACCAACGGTAACCTACGGCCGCAAAGGATCCAAAAGGTCTCGTTCGACCACAGATCCCAGGACAGAGAACACCGAGTGCTCCTTCTTCGATAAGCCAAAGAAACGGAGTAGAGTCAGCGGTGAAGGCTCTTCCGCTTCCGGTGACGACAACAGCAAGTTTTCTCGGTACAATCTCTAGTGAAAACCCATCTCAACCTTCCATTTTAGTGGACAATGATGTTACGATAACCCCGGCGAAGGCTAAAGCACACAGATCCACCGCGGCTTCCAGCCTTGCCAGAGCGCCCGGTGTGTTGACATTAAACTCTGCCCTGCCCCCCGACTGACGACTGCTACAGCGAGCAAGCTTAAGAAATCCTCATCTCCCGCTAAGGACACCTCCGACGTGAAATCTCGTCGGATTGAACGACCAGAGCCGATCGCCCGCTCGCAATCGGCAGGTACAACTTTTGAGAAGAGTAGCCCTCCAAACAACAAGGGGAAAGAGAAAGCCGTCGACTTCTCCGACTTGTTTGGCTTTGGGGGTGGCAAACCATCCAAAACATCCGAACCCACGCCAAAAACCACCGGGGTGGCCCGGAGAATGCTTTCCAGGACGCAGAGTGGCCCTTCTTCCTCCAGAAGTGGCTCTCTCGATCCTAATACTCAGGATTCTGCCCGTCGTCGGCCTCTTCTATCGATGAAGACAGACACCGTCATAGATCTCACAGAGGAAACACCATCAACCACCGCTTCAATCAGGCCGACGAAATCGACTTCCTTCGAGGACTCTCCCCTTCGTGCGGATGGCCGTGCCACAAACCTCCGCACTTATGGTGGTGCTTCTCGTAGCTTCCTCATTGCTATACCTGCCAACCAGATCCCTGCTCTGAACAACTCGCAGTTAACCGAAGATTCCGCCGCAAGTCTGTTGCGGAGCCAAGAGGACGAATTTGGTGCTCACGAGTCGTACACTTCCCTGCGTTCCCGATGGGGTGTTGACAACTCGGAGGATGACCCGTACCAGCCTCTTGCGGAAGCGTCGACCACTTGGATCAGGAAAAAGAAGGGAAAGTCCGGGCGACTTCCACTGGTGCCCCTTCCCGGCCCCAGCATTAGTGAACTACGGAGCATCACAGAACTGCGCAACACGGGGGAGAGTAGAAGGTTCAACGATGCGGTTGGATATCTCTTTGAGGGGCTGACTGCTGAATCAGAACTGAGCGTTAAGCGGGGAAGGTATGAGCGCCACCATTACGATCGATGGGTGCTAACAAACGCATTTAGTGCCGTAGAGCTGGTAGACAGGATGGCAGACCCACAGTTCTCTCGTAAAGCCCGATCTGCGGACTTCGTGATGCACGCTTGGGAGACATTGCGAGCGGCCGATGGTGGTTCAGGCGACCGAGTCTTGGGCACTGCTCTCGATGTATTCGCGATATTGGTTTCTCGCGATCCACGGGACCTCGTCGATCTCGCGAACAGAGGGAGCCTCGTTCCCACTCTGTTTGAGAGACTGGCGACAATGACCCGCAAAAATGACCCACTTTGTATCCTGAATGGCGCGAAGAATGACGTTGAGTTGAAACAGAGAGGGTTTGGCCGGACAGATAAACTCCCAGTGAGTTTTCCATCGACCTTCCATTACACGTAGAACTCAAGTCTGTCCAGCTTAGTAATCTCAACAAGGTTGTCGTTAGATCCTCTATCTTTCCCGAGGAGACGCCGGTAAAGCTTTCATCTCTTCGTATTCCTCCGACTGAAGTTCAATCCCATTCTAGATATCCAATCGTTTGCTCATAGCATCTTCACTCTCCACTCTCCCGTCTTCCCTCCTCCATTCTTCGCACATTACCACATTATCACTCACACTGAGATCTGAGCTGTCGCTGATCCTTCCGCGAATCTCCGGCTACCTTGCTGGTCTCCCCCTCCTCCCACAAGCCCGTACAGAACTTAATGCTCCGTCGTTCTCATGCGTGGAGAACTGCCTGAGGCTCCTCGAGTCATATCTCCTCGGAAGGTGGGATCACAAGGGGCTGGATGGTGATGTACCTCCCTACGAAGCTCTCGATCCAAGTAGAAACGAGATCATCGAAGGCTTACTAGCGTGCTCCCTTGCAACCGATATCTTGATCTGCGAAGCCAACGATGAGTGTTCCGTCTCTCAGAGTAAGCACCCTGTCCCACTAACCTTGGTGAGATGACTCAATGTCCCGCAGTCCGTAAATGTCACGAATCCGCTCTCCGTGTTCTCGTGAACCTCTCCCACGATAATAAAAATTGGTCCGGCGCGCTGCTGGACAATGAGCTGACGGTACCAATGATCGTTCGCTTCATAACATCGTCTCATCACCGGATCACTGGCACGAACTCCTATGAGGACAAGATCCACGTTTCGGATAGATTGTGTCTGGCTCTTGGGCTGCTTACGAACCTCGTGCAAGTTGACGGAAGGGCCAAGGACCTTATCCGGGAAACCTGTACGTCTGGTGGCACTCCGGATATTTACATGGGCACTGACCTCCTCCAGTGCTTAGTCGCACATGTCCCGGTAGGCGAAGCTGCACTCGTGCCTGCCGCTGCCCGGACAGAGCCACAGCCCTCTCCTGCCTTCTCGCCATCTTCCTCGACCATCGGGACGACCAATCAAAACCCGACGTGGATGACGCGGGGAACGAAATGGAACCTATCATTCGGGGCCACACCGCTGTTCTCTTTGGACTCCTTATGCGAGACAACCTGGAGAACCAGATGTCTGTCCTCGGTATGCTTCCGGGAGACACTAACAGACAGAAGTTGGCTGTTCTTGTTGACACAGCTAGGGAGTTTGTTGAGTTTTATGGGGAGGTTATGGCCAGAGTGGCTAGGGGCCGGGAAAGAGGGGGTGGGATTGAGGAGTCACAAGCGACCGAGGTTGATGAGGAAGAGGATGATGCTGGCATTGATGAGGGTTTTGTTGTTGATGACAGTGGGGAACAGACGGCTAGAGATGTGGTCACATTCCTCGACTTGCTCGCGGACAGTAATTGATCGTCATGATAATGGAGTTGTGGTTTCGTGGGAACCCTAGGGTCGTACCGCAAAAAAAAGTCCATTGGATTTCGTTGACATCATGAGCCGTTACAGGAAGAAAGAATAACGGAAGGGTATGCACATACTGAATAATGAAAATAAGGGAACACGGGAGGTAACACTATGGAAAACATTCTGGAAGGGTGAAGAAAACATTAGGCACAAATTCTCGAGAGCAGGGGCGAAAAAGGGACTCCTGAAAGTAGGAGGTGAAGGAGTTTACAGAAAAGGCGGTCTGATTCTGGTTGGTTTTGGGGGACTGTCGCTCGAGATGCCCTAAACCAGATGTCTATCGTTTACAGGTATTGGCGAGGGGGTGGGCATGATGCATATGGAGACAGAAGAAAAACACCTCGTAATAATCACGAGTGAACTGATTGGGGTTGGTGGGATAGGCAAACCTGTTTAATGCAAAGCATCCGGACGAGAGAGGAAAACACCCTGACGTGGCAGGTCAACAAGCGCTCATGGGTGGAGGGAACCAAAGGGAGGCGGTAAAATGACGGGTCACAGACGCGTCTGCTCAATATAATCCAGAGAGCCTCTGCGCGAGGGCTTCAACAAGGTCGGGTCCCACGCCAAACTCCTTAGCAATGTCATCAAAGCTGGTGATATCAGGTGTTAGACCGCGGGAAGAGGACGCGTCATGAGAGACGCGACGCTTGACTGGAATGCTGCTACCGCTGACGCTGCGCCTGTTGCTAGAAGACGAGGTTGCGGGAGAACTTCGCAGGTCGCAGTTGGAGGTGTTGACGGAAGAAGCGACAGTACGCTCCGGGTTGGCATCCGCAAGATCAGAGAGTCGCCCAATTTGGAGCTCTGTAAAAGCTAGAAGCAAGTTCAGACACTTTCCATAAGGAGAGGAAGCACTCATACCCTGGCAATCGACGCCTGCCTCGAGAAGGTCAGGGAGGAGGTTGGGGTGTCCAAAGGTATTGTTAGAGGTTTCACGGGAAACAAGGGCCTGCACAGCAGCTGGATATGCATGTCAGGACAATGAGGGAGCCGTGATAGCTACCGTGCATACCATATGTGATATCTAGTACGCACATCGTCAGACGTTGTCTGATCAAGAGAGACAGTAACTCACCATACAAAAAGTCTCTCAATGCGCTCGACCAGAAGACACGGCTATCCACATCGGAGGGGAACTTGGAGAGGATGCTAATCAAGGAGTAGAAGGGAAGGCAGGGGACTTTCAGGAAGTGAGACTGTCCGATCATCAGCGTCGACGTTCTTAACTTCATTCAAGACAACGTACATCTGGGGAACGGATGAGGTGGAGTAACGCGCTGAGCTCTCCTTCGGTCATTAGCCCAGCTTGCAAGGTTGCGACAACGGTCTCGTTAGGGAGGCCAGCCAAGGAGGGGCGGGATCCATCGAACTTGCCCTGCCAAGATGGGAACAACTGAGGTGGGGTGAGTTAGTGGCCCAATTGAAAAAGGGTGAGGGGCATACGGCTTTCATGAGTTCCTCCTGACTGCTGCGGGTAACGGTGACACCGCGAGCGCGCTTGCCTTGGCCAAGGACCGAGTTCTGAGTGGTCCTGAGTGCAACCTTTGCTGCATCCTCGTTGGCCATTTCAACGAAGACATGGCTCAAGGTCTTGCCCTTCCTGTCGAGCAGGACATGAGCACGGGCAACAGGTTGCTTCAACCAATTGACGATCATGGGGGGAGTAATGTCCTGCGATTTGTGTGAGCATTGACAAGGGGTCAGAGTAATCAAGGCGCACCCAGGGCACGTTGTCAATTCTAAGCACCACCGAGTCCTTACCCCGGGCAGTGGGGTTGGAGAATCCTACAGGAGTGGAAGACCTCGGGATAGCAGGGTTGGTAGGTGGGACAAAGAAGGGATTGACGTCAAATACACTGGGTAAAAGGCTATCCGTTACATCTGTCTTCACGGGCCGTGGAGTTGCCTCCTTCGCGTTGAAACTCTTTAAATGGAAGTTCTCGACATTGGCCTTGCAGACGGCGCACTGCATGTCCTTTTCCCCAACGATATTTAGCGCACTAGACGAGATGTTGTTCAGTGTTTATCCAAAGGGCGTCGGAGGGGAAACCCACCTAGTAAGACAAGCGGAGCAAAGGGGGTGGGCGCAGGGTTCTAAAATAGCAAGGGTATTCGCACGGAGTCCACAGATAGAACAACTCGAAACTTCGGGTTTGATGACCTGAAGGGGGATGGAATCTTCGACGCCGAACGCGGGTTCACCGAAGGCAGGGATGGCAGTCGCGTTGAATGGGTCATTAATGTACAGAGGTTGCCCATAGGTCTGGTTCGCGGTTGGGAAGGCCGGGGGATAGGGTGTGTACTCATCCTCATTTATATCGCATAGCTCGCTCGTAATCTGTCGCGGATTTGTGGATTTCCGTCAGCCAATGCCCAGTCAGCACGTCAGAACTTACGGGTTGCGCCAAGAATCTGCGTCGAGGAGCGGGAGGTTCGGTGGTGCTGCCTTTAATCTTTAATTTACTGATAATGCTCGCGTTGGGCGGTGGGGTATTCAAAGTGGCCAGAGTTTTGCGGTTCGGGGTACATGGTTCGTTGGGAACGGTATATCCGACACGGAGAGCGGATTGGGGAGGTTCAGCGTAGGAGAGAGCACGAGAGCGTCGTTGGATGGGCAAAAGAGGAGACGGGAAAAGGACTGGGACAGGGGGCAAGGTCAGATCTGGAAAATTGCCTGGTTACGAAAGATAACATACCACCATTTTGTGTCAAAGCTGGGGAGTTGACGTCCGAGTTGGTGTAATCAGTCGCTGTAAACTGGATAAGCAAATTGATAAAGTAAAGAACGAGTGGACAAGTGCACCTGAGCGATTGGGGGTCAGAAGCCAGGAGATGATATCCGGTGGCGGCAGACAATTACCTTCATCATCGGCGTATTGAGACTCCCTCGAGGACGTAACCTTGATTCCATTTTCGTTCGCTCGGTTCCTCCAATTATGGGCGATATCGGCCAAACTTTTCTGACGCTGGTTTTTCACTTGGATCCCAACCTCCGGGGATCGAGTGAGACTCAATCTTTTACTCGCCGCAGAGATGGGGGTGGTAAGAGTGGACTCGTTGGACGAAAGTGAACGCATGCTGAGCGGGGTGTAAGGGGTCGAGGTATTCGTTGCTGGGGTCAGTGGAGAGAAATGATGCGGCTGCTGCCTGGGAGCAGATCGGGTTATCCTCTGAGGGGTCACTGGTGGGTCATGGTGACCCCGGCGGGTGGTAGCGGGCGACGTTGGGGCGGATGCGGGAGCATTGTATACGACGAAGGGTTGTTTATTGGTCGTCGCGGGCATCAGTCAAGAGTTGTTGTAAAAAGGAATGACAATGTCGCTGGGCAAAGAGGTCCTCGTCGTTGTCGTCGTTGGAAGTGGGCAGGGCGTGAGAAACAGAAGGACGCGGGCATCAGGTGACCGTGTTTGGTCACATGGCCCCAGAGATAACAACTCTAAATCTGACACTGACAGCGACAAGGCATCCGTCCAAGTGAGGTGCATAAATGCAAAGAGATTACGCCAGATGATAAGATATGTCCGTGAAAACAAAAACCCAGATCTACTCCTCCTCCCAACCACTAGGAATCCGGTCCCTTCTCTTTGCGCTTCGCCTTGACCAAGAAGACTTATCTCGCGCAGCCCCTCGGCGAAAATAGCCATCCTCGACGTCCTCGTCGTGCATCCAATGTTCCATTGCACTCGTGCCACTCGGCTTTCGTACCTGACTACGGCTGGGATGCCGTTGTAGGTGTTGTCGTAAACTTTGTATCGATTGTTGTCGTTTGGGGTGAAGTAGCATCTTCGCAAGATCCAATTCTCCCTCCTCTTCATCATCTTCATCGTAGTCGAGTTCTTGCTCCTTATGAAAGGGCGTGTTGCCACCTTCGCTGCTCGCCGCATCCCAGTCGTCACCCTCAACCCCAGTCACCACCAAGGACGGTACTTGAGATCGGATTCGTCCCGACGGCCGCGGCACGGCCTTTCCCTTGTCTCCGAAGGCTTTGTCGAGCTGAGAGATATCGAGCAAGCCGCCTTTGAATGTTCCTCGGACGACCGAGGCCGATCTTGAGCCAGGAGCTGATTTGCACGTTACATTGACCATCGCGACAGGGCCAGGAGAAGCCAATCGAGGGGAATTTATTTGCGGAGGAGCAAGGAAAGCCCGCTCCCTGGTGATCGTCCTACCCCGACGTTCGTCTGTCTGCTCGCGGATGTTCTTCCTTCTGTCCTTGACCCCGAGCGTCCGCGTTGATTTTGGACGTGGGAGCACTCGATGTCTCTCGACGATCCCTCCAGTGGACACGGAACTCTTCATGTTCATGGCCGCAATGACGTTCTCGCGCCATGCAATGGGCAGAGGAGGGTGAACGCGTTCCGTGAGGTCCACGATAGAGGCGTCTTCGTCACTCAGTCGTCTCTGAATGGAGGGTGTCGATGCCATGTGTCGCAGATAGTTGTACGCCACCGATTGCGATGGCTGGAGTCTTGCAACTGACGGCTGCGAACGTAGACTTCGCGGATCTGAGCTTGGACCCATATCGCCAAGTATCGCGTGATCCCGGCGCGGATCCCCTGAGGATCTAGACGATGTTCCGAGATCAGCGGAGGTAGGACGATGGTTCGAAGGAGTAATCGTAAACTTCTTGGACTGCAGACTGCTCGCATTCGAGGAAGACTGTTCAGCCTTGTGTGCGAGGGGAGATGGAGGGTGGGGTCGTCCGGGGTAGACCTCCTGATCGTTAGCGGCCAGATCCGCTGACGGAGGTGTCCCCAAATTCTGTCTCGACTGGCCAGGGACCAAGCCCGCTAGGAAGCCTACCACCGCGCCGACACTCTCCTTGACGCTCAATCCCCCTCCCTCCGCATCTCCCTTCCGTTTATCTCCCTCCGCAGGGAATCTTTCGGCTTCAGGAGTAAAGACCCTCGTCTCCTTGTAACCGGCCTCCCTCAGCAAGTCCTCCATCCGTTCGTACGTGTTAGAGGTCCCTCGCCTATGGAGCGGTACACGGCGCGGGTCATGGCGTTGGCTGAGGTGTGCAGGGTATCGTCGGTTAGTGGGAGTTCTTGGTGCGTTGAGAGATTCGGGTGAGGTAGATATCGGAAAGAGGGTGTCTCGTTTCTTGGACTGTCAGATAGCATCACGAAATTTGAGCAATTCATAGACGGGAATAAAGGGGGCCGGCTTACGGTTGCTTGAGGCTGATCGTCCATTAGAAATATTATCTGTCGGTGTCGCAGGCGTCGATGATGACGGAGGGGTCTCGAGTGCAGATATAAAGAGGGATGAATCAATCATGCATAGCCTTGGAAGCAGGTGATGGTTGAACGTTGACGAGGGAGTAAAGCAGCCTTGCGGAATTCGTGCGCCGGTCGACAAGAAAGGTCAAGTGGCTGATCCGCGTCTTCTCCATCTTGTTATCAACCGGCGTTGGTGCTTTATACTCTTCCTCAGACCCCATGGCCACCACTGTAACAACCTACATGGCAATTCCAGCTCTGAGTGGTGACAAATACCGCGGTGCCGTGGTCGAGGTCTGTACATTTTCGCCGTGCGTCCGAATGGGTGGTGACACATGCACGGTTTCATAGGATCTGCAACTCCCACCGGCTTTCGCCTTGCCTCAGGACGAGTCAATTATCCGGGCCGTGGAGCTTGCATACGAACGTGATTTTGACTACATCCCGTACGTGTTTGATTCGGCTCTGCACGGACCATTGAACAATAGTTCACGCGGCGGCTCAGCGTGCTCAACAAGAGTCGCAAACCGATAGGTTACCTTGACGTCGCCGTTCTCAAACGAAAATGGGAAGCCGGGGAAGCTGATCCGGTCCGTGCTTCGACATATTTCGCCCGTCGTTCGTGACTTCACCTACGTGCGAACAGAACGCAAAGGCATCATTGTACATGATCAAGTTCCAACGATCGGCTTCAATACCTTACACCGTCATTACGCCGCTGACGCCTTTGGGTGATCTGGAGGCCTTCCTCGCGCATAACATCTTCGCTATCGGTGCGTCGTTGTGCCCCCGACACAATAGAACAACTGACTGGGACCTGTTGCGGCTGCAGTTACAGATTCAGAACGAAAATTCTTGCTCGGAGTAGCCACTTCTCAGGACCTTGAGGTAAGCTCCCCAACCTGCGCAGTTACCCCGGTCCACTAACCTGGGAGCTCTGTAGAGTTTTGTGAAGAGACGTGGAACGTTCTAACCTAAAAAAGGTTACACACGAATTATTCGTTGTACGATATGGTCCCGGTAACGTCGTCGGCATTTTATTTTATCGATTTTTTCGTGTGCATGAGTAACAGCTGCAAAATGTACCTCCTAAGTGATCATCGCCGTTTTAACCGGGACCGGACAGGAGCACCTCGGGACAAAACACTTGTGTGCATTTCAGCGGGAACATGGTCAACCATGTACAACACGCGCACGACTGCAGGAAGGACACCGTGCAAAAGTCTTTTGGTGCATCGGACCGTCACAAACTATTACGAGGGTCATACGTATTATTGAGCCAGCCCGCACGTTGCCCTATCTCCTACGCCGTCACCCCCGAGCTCCCTGCTTCATCTCTTTGAGTTCATCCAACTCGCGTTGAGTTTAACCCAATGTGGTTTCCTTGGGATCCGTACCGCCACCCATATCCCAATCTCCGATGTGCTTGCCCTTCGTGTCCAACATAGCCTAGCATATTCCTTGGAGGCACAAGGGTCGAATGTAGGGATCCCTCCGCTCCCTCGTCGCGGTAGCTTTGTAGATTTCATGCCAGCGTTGAAGTCTGGAGCAAAGGATTGAATGGGTTGCTCGCCGACCATGCGGTCTGACTTTGAGCGGTAAGCATAGATCGTCTTCACCTGTCGACAGGGAAACGGGGTTGTACCAGATGGTAGAAATCAATACGGTTTCAGATCACGGGCTGCCCCTCCTGGTACCGGCTGTTCCTGTCCTTGGTATCTTATCGCTTCGATTTGGGTGACTGCGCGATCGTGGGAGTCGGAGCCCATTTTGTGAAGGTAAGTGACATCATCATCACCTCTCCTCTCCTAACCATGACTGACTTCGTGAGACGGCTCGTGTCTGGGGATAGAGCCAGATTCAAGGATGAAAAGTTGGACCTCGAGCTAGGTGAACCTTACACCAACTCACCGTCTCCAAAACCCTGCTCAACCCTCAGCGTGGGTGGAATCTCACTCGGATTTACATCCAAGATCTCGCATACCTCACGGATCGGGTAATTGTTATGGGTTACCCTGCGTCTGGTGTGGAAGGCCTTTACAGAAACAATCGCGAAGACGCAAAGAGGTTTCTGGATGCTCGCCATGGGAAGAACTACTGGGTATTCAACTTTTGTCCTGTGGCAGAAAACTCGTACCCGTCTTCGGTTTTCGAGGGTCGCGTGAGCAGGTACCCATTCCCGGATCACCAGTAAGTACCACAGTTCGATTCACGTGCTTCTGCCCCCTGAAATCGGATGTAGCGCGCCTCCGCTGGCCGTCCTCCCGCTCGTCGCAAGGGAGATGAATTCGTATCTTGACGGCTCCAAAGATCGGGTGGCTGTGCTCCACTGCAAAGGCATGGCCGATAATTCCTGACCAATGCCCTCAATAATAACCTTATCCCACAGCTGGAAAGGGTCGGTCCGGAACGATGGCTTGTTCGTATCTCATGTCAATTGACGATATCCTCCCCGCTGCAAAAGGAAAGGGCAGGGAGGAATGGACCGAAGACCAAGTCGAAGCACTCATATCAGCTATGCCCACCGACGACCCTTCCACGCCGCTAACCCATACACATCCCGCAGGAAAGAAAGGATCGAGCTCGGGTGAGGGGGAGGGACGCAGGACAGCGTCAGAAGCCCTCGCGCGTGTACTTGAGTTTCACACGTCCAAAAGGATGAAGGCGCCATCCCAGGGCGACAAAGGGAGGCAGGGTGTCAGTATCCCAAGCCAAAGGCGGTGGCTACACTATTGGTCATTGTTTCTGTCTGGCCGAGCCCCTCGAGACTTTTGGGCGTGCGAACCACATCCCAAGGTCCGCATAAACTCGATCACATTGCGGATGAAGGAGGTCTCTGCCATCAAGTACCAACTCATCAGGGCGACTAATGCCGTTCTGGATCGCACGAGCGAAAAAAAGTACAATGGCGAAAGCGAGGTTTGGATATCCTTGGCCAGATACGATGACGAATTGGTAGACCTTCTCGAATCATGGGAGCGTCATACGCGCGACGAAGGTGGACACATGGGACTTACAAAAACAGGAAGTGGCCACATGGGCGAGGAGGCCTTAGCAGATGTTTTTAAGACGAGGAAATGGGACGAAAAGAAGATGGTGAGGAGTTTCGCAAGGATGGGCGTGTCGGATGGTGCACAAAAGGAAGAAACGAAGGAGCTGGGAAAGGTCATCACATATGTTATGGAACCTCTGACAGACGAGAAGTGGGGAGTGATCAAGGATGTCATCGCAGGGGAGGACGAGAGGCTAGAAACCCCGGAGGTAAGGTCGGAGACGACCTCGGTGAACGACGTTTCCACCAAGGTGTTCAGCGGTGAAGTGGGAGGAATCATTGCCGACGCAAATCGAGAATTGAGAGCAAAGTTCTACACTGGCCAGGTGGGTTCCTTCGCGCCATTGTTTACACCCCCCGCTCAAGCATTGGGTTTCCGTAGATTTTCATGGGCTGGTTCTGGTTCGTCCCTGCATTCCACTTCACCGAAGGAGAGGGGAAGAAGAAGTGGAAACTCACGAAGAAAGAGTTGGACTTTCCGCTTGGAGTGGGAAGCGATATTATCGATGTCGAGGTTGAGATGGAGCGTGTGGATGATACGCTGGCAGAACCTCCAGCCAGGGTCAGCAGCATAGAGTCACGCGCCGGGAAGGGAGAGCCAAGTTCTACGGTTGCCAACGTCGCGCACACGCTCGTCTCCGGCGATGTCAAAGACACAGTGAGGACGCATCAAGCGGTAGAAAGCCAAACGTACACAGGAAGAAAATAGATAAAATCTCCGGGGTCTGTCGGCAAAAGTCAGATTTCTTGGGACTCATTGGACAACTCTTTGGCAAGCTTGGTAGAGCCCACTCGGTACCCTGTACGAAAATTGGTTAAGCATATGGGGTCTGGGCGAGCTCTTCCAACCGCTGGATAAGTTCTCACACCGCTGGGAATGAAAACTTTCCGAGATCTTTTAAGCTTACCAACTTTCCGCGCAGGTTAGTACTTCTGGCATCATGCCAAACGCGATCGGGAATCCCCGAGCTGACGAGTGCGATAAAGGACGCGCGTCCATAGAGAAAGGTCGCTCTACCCAAAGTCCATACCGTCTCCCCATCCCCACCGCCGATAACGATGCCCGACCCGACGTTGTCGATTCCAGTGCCTTCCGAGGACCCAAAGCCGAAGAAGAAGGAAGAGTCTGAGTCCAATGATGCTAAACAGAAGCAGAAGGGCGAAAAAGAGCAGGAAGATCTCGTATGTTTGTCTTCTGTTCTCCATCCATATCACCAAGAATCAATACCCCGCAGTCGGAAGAGGATCTTCAGCTCAAGAATGAGCTCGAAATGCTTGTGGAGCGTCTCAGGGTATGTTATGCCACCATACGCCAGGTTCACGGTGATTGAGAACGGAACGACCACAGGAACCAAACACGGATCTGTATCGTCCTGCTTTGGAAACCCTTCGGACGCTTATAAGGACGTCGACCTCATCCATGACCTCCGTTCCCAAACCGCTGAAATTTCTTCACCCACACTACCCTGAACTGCAGCAGCTGTACGAGACATGGCCGAGGTCGGATGACAAAAGCATGTTTGCGGATATCCTTTCCGTACTCGCGATGACGTACTCCGATACACAACCACGAGGGACCCTGCGATATCGTTTGCTCGCAGCTCAACTCCTCCCAGAGGCTTCGACCTCCCTCTCCGAGCCAGGTTCGTGGGGTCATGAATACGTGAGGCACCTCGCGGCAGAGTTGAGTGAGGAATACACCTTCCGGGAACAAGAAGAGCAGTTGGAGATGAAGACTACCGTTGGGTCGATCGACGATTTGAAGTTGTTGGCCACACAGTGTGCCGCGTTCTTGCTCGGACATAATGCTGAACCCGACGCGGTGGATCTATTGCAGGAATTGGAGATTGCCGATAGTCTGGTTGACCTCGTGGATGAGAACACATATGCAAGGGTGTGCCTGTATATCATTCGGTACGTCTGGCCATCCCGGCTGTCTCGGACACCGTATTGAAGCAACTTTTTCAGATGTGTAAATTTCCTGCCGCCCCCAGATGATGTCTCTTTCCTCGAAACAGCCCACAACATCTACGTGAAGCACCAGAGGTGGCCAGAAGCCATCGCTCTGGCTATCCGGCTGGGGAGACCCGCCTTGATCAGGGAGGACTTCGATTCTCCAGGGAACCCGTGCGTATCTCACACCCTTCTATTGACATTTGTTGAGATTTTAACGGTGTCGTCCGTTAGCATTATGAAGCGCCAGTTAGCTTTAATCCTCGCACGCGCACAGACACCTCTGGAGTGGCTTCAGGTTCCTAACGACGAAGATGGTGATACCACGGAAGAGCTCCCCGAAGACATTGTGGAATGCCTGAGTAACAGCAGGCTAAGTACACAGTTCAAGGAGTTCGGAAAGGAACTTGGCGTTCTTGAGCCGAAGAGCTTGGAGGACGTGTATAAGTCGCATCTGGAAAACTCACGGACAACTTCAAACGTTGACTCGGCGAGAGGAAACCTCGCCAGCACCTTTGTCAACGCTTTCGTGAACGCTGGTTTTGGCAACGACAAGCTGATGGTTCAGGCTGAGGAGGGTAACAGCTGGATTTATAAAAACAAAGACCATGGTATGCATCGTTCTATTGTCTGAAGAGCCGTATTGAATCATTCAATGGAAACTTCCAGGGATGATGAGTGCTGCTGCCAGCTTGGGTCTGAGCTTGCTGTGGGATACAGACGTTGGATTGAGTCATGTCGATAAGTACACATACTCTTCGGAGGAGCACATTAAGGTGGGGTTGGCGATAACATTGAACGACGGCGTTCGCTCACCTATACCCCAGGCTGGCGCGCTGCTTGCCACCGGAATTCTCAATACGAATGTTCGGACAGAAGCAGATGCCGCTCTCGCTCTCCTCAGCGATTACATCGAGAATAAGTCTGTTTCACTGAGGACGAGTGCCATCACTGGTCTTGGTTTGGCCTACGCAGGATCTCACAGAGAGGACCTCATGGCGCTCCTCCTTCCTGTTGTCGCGGACGATTCTCTATCGATGGAGATCATCTCTCTGGCAGCTTTGTCTCTCGGCTTCATTTTTGTGGGCAGCGGGAATGGGGAGGTGGCCAGCACAATCCTGCAGGTGATGATGGAACGGGATGACAAGGCGCTCGACGAGAAATGGGGAAGGTTCTTGAGTTTGGGTTTGGCTCTCCTATACCTCGGTTTGTATCTGCCGCTCCTTCATAAGGTGGGCAAAACTTTGACAACGCCTTTCTGCAGGTCAGCCTGAGACGTCAGATGCCACCATCATGACCCTGAAGGCGATCGAACACCCGATCGCCAAGCAGGCTGACGTGCTCGTGAACATGTGTTCGGCAGCTGGAACCGGAGACGTTCTGAAGGTGCAGAAATTGCTTCATCACTGCGAGGACCACTACGAAAAGAAGGAGTCCGAGAAGGAGGGCGACGAGGACAAGAAGGATGAGAAAGACGTCGATGACACCTTCCAGGGCTTCGCTGTAATCGGTATCGCCTTGATCGCGATGGGTGAAGATATTGGAGCGGAGATGTCGCTGAGACAATTCAACCACCTGGTAAGGTGACGTGGGCGATCGCGATTTTCAGTGCTCATTGACGGAACGCACGGTACATGTAGATGCACTACGGAGAACCTACGATACGGAAAGCCATTCCCTTGGCACTCGGCCTGATAAGCGTCTCAAATCCCCAACTCAGCATCATGGATACCCTCTCAAAGTACAGCCACGATAACGACCTCGCGGTCGCGCTGAACGCAATCTTCGCCATGGGACTGATCGGTGCCGGAACGAACAACGCTCGTCTGGCTCAGATGCTTCGTCAATTGGCCGGTTACTACTACAAGGAGCCCGACTGCCTGTTCATGGTCCGGATCGCGCAGGGTCTGGTGCATATGGGTAAGGGCACTCTGACGCTGTACCCCTACTTCTTCGATAGGACGATCATGAGCCGAACCGCTGTGGCTGGACTGTTGGCAACGCTGATTGCGTTCACGGATGCGAAATCGTGTGAGTGACGACTCGGGTCTGTTATCCCCATGACCTTTTCCGCTTACGAAATCATGCGCAAGTCGTGCTGGACAAGTACCACTGGATGTTGTACTACCTCGTACCGTCGATGTACCCGAGGTTCATGATCACTCTTGACGAGGACCTGAAGAACCTGCCGGTTACGGTCCGCGTTGGCCAGGTGAGTTGCGGTTTCGTCTCTTGTCGTCTTTGTAAACTGGTCCTGAATCGACTTGGGGGTAGGCTGTCGAGGTTGTCGGCCAGGCAGGAAAGCCACGGGCGATCTCGGGATTCCAAACTCACACATCACCCGTACGGTTGGGCACGACGGAACGTGCGGAGCTGGCCACGGAGGAGTACATCCCATACGCTCACGTCCTCGAGGGTTGCGTTATCCTGAAAAAGAACCCTGGATACGAGGATAAGATGGATATTTAAGTGTTCTACAGTGTACCCCCCCTGCAACCTGTTTTGGGCGTTTTTTTCGCCAGGTAGAAGAAAACCGATAATGAAACCCGTCTCACTTTGTTTCTGCTTTTACTTCTGTCGCACCCCGAGCGGGCTCAACACTGAGGAGGTATGATAAGATTCCGGCGGTTATCCGAAGCTACTATACGAAAGATACAGATATAAACTAATATCCAAGGAACACGGTCGGACGAGGGTAAGACTAATATGTCCGGGAAACCGGAAAGGGGTAAACCTAGTACACATTATATAGATGAAGAATCGGTGAGATAAGAGAATTATTGGGGAATCCCTGACGCGCTAAAACTGCTTGGGAGTGAAAACGGTACCGCTCGCGGCGAGAGCCTCCTTGACGACTTTCATACCGGCCAAGACCTTCTCTTCCTCCAACCTACGACCGATGACTTGAATGCCGACGGGAAGACCGTTCATGGCGTCCGCATCGTATAAATCGTGAAGAGCGCGGGAGATGTCGTTCATGTGAGCGTATTCCGGACCGGAAGTGAAATCGCTGGGGAGCGAGTCGACTTTCTTGTCTACGAACGTGACTGGTATACAACCGGCTGAATAATCGAGCTAAAGAACGGGGAAGAGAAGGGTCAGAAGTGGGAGCTAAAAAGGGGCTGGATGTGCAAGAAGACGAACGAAGTTGTAGAGGAAACATCCGGCAGCGGATATAAGGGTGGCCTTGCCCGTGGTGTTCCTCGGAATCGCAGGGGTGGGGAAAGGAAGGGCGAGAACAAAGTCGAGATTGTTCTCGTTCAAGCTTCTGTTCCACTCGGCAAGGTAGGCATCCTTCCTGGCGAACAATGTGCGTTCCTCATCGATGGAAGCGCACAATCCAAACCCATCAAAGAGACTCGCCCAATCGTCGTTTCGGCCAGCAGGCGAGGAGTAGTTTCTGAGCATCCAGGCCATTCCCCTCCTGACGAAGCTGGGAAGACTCTGGAGGAAGTTGCCGATGGTCACAGCCTCGTTGATAGACTCCCCCTTGCGCAATGGCTTGAGGGTCGGTGCTGCGATTCGATCCAACGAGTCGTCAGTAGGGATCAGATCGGTCTTGGGAACTCGACTCACATCCAGCGCAAAAGGCGATTTGAAGCGCCAAACGGATGCCGTCCAAAAGGCTCGGAGGGTGACTATGCCGCAATCAACACGCGGTTCCCGATATGGTAAAGGAATGGACTCAACTAATCAACGACCTCGTGCCCTCGGTTCCTCAAAGCGTCGACGGCGAGCTGCAAAGCCCGTCTACAGGCCGGAGTTGGGGTGGTAATCCCGTCAGACCACAGGATGCCGAATCGCAGCTTCCGATTGGTGGCGTCGCTGTATTCAATGGGGCGCCAGGGAACAGGAACGCACTGACGTGTGAATTGATAAATGGAACAAACCAAGTGTAAATCCGGAAGGCTGCTTACGGTATGACAATGCACCCAGGGTTTCAGATCGGCGAACCGGTGACAAAACCCGGTCAGGTCTTCCAGGTTTTGTGCCATGGGTGACGTTACGAGGTGAATGCCCTGCAGCCCAGGGCAGAAGGAAACCATCCCCGTCTCTGGAAATCTCCCGTGAGAGGCCTTGATCGAGTAGAGTCCGTTGAAGTGCGCTGGCGTGCGAACGCTCCCCCCAAAGTCCGTCCCAATCTCAATCTTGCTGCCTCCGTACGCGAGCAAAGCAGCGCCGCCGCCTGTCGATGCCCCGCTCGTGAATCTGGGGTTGTACGGGTTCGAACAATACCCAAACAAATCCGAATCGGTTTCCAGCGCCAAAAGCCCCGTCGGAACCGTCGTCTTCACGTGCAGGGTGGCTCCAGCATCAAGCAACATTTGCGCAATGACCGAGTGGGAGGAAGCAGGCTTGTTGGTGTTACGGGAGTAGCCCACGGTAGAATCGGTGCCCTCATAGTCGCAGGTGTCCTTGATGCTGATCGGAACACCGAGGAAAGGGCGAGTATCTTTTTCCTGGGGGGTGGCCGAGTTGTTGGGGAGGAACTCCGCGATACAGTTGGTTGCAGCGTGCGCCTTGAGAGTCTGCTTGAGAAAAACGTCTCGGACGGTTGAGGGAGAGATTTCCCCCATCATGCACGAGTCGACAATTTGCGCCAGCGAGAGACGGAGAATGCTCTCCTCAGAGGCGAGCGGTGGGGTCAAGACCCCACGCAGGGCCTCCTCTTGGGCCCTTCGTTTCCCTCGCTTGGCCAGACTGCGACCGGAAGGTGAGTTGGTTAGAAAACGCGAAGAGGGGTCCGGTCGTACCAATCCGCTTGATGGGTAGACAGAGGCATTGGAGGCGGGGACAACCAAGGGAAAAGAGCGGGGAGTTTGGCATGATGATTGACGGAGATTTTGCTTAAATACACGAGGCCCTCCCGTTCAAGTTCTCACTATTCCGATTCCGGGTCGCGCGGTTACTGTAAGCCAACTTTTTGACCTCGGCGCGCCCGCGACCACGTGATATATATTTCATAATCCAGCCACAGACGCGTTCAGGAACGCTAAACCCCGACCGTCTCCACGACCATCACCGACCAACGACTGGTATCTCACGATGAACGCCATGTTTGCCATCTCGACTTCTCCCCCTCGTTTCTCGAAAACTTTACAACCCCCTTCGTCCTCACCGCTTGGCCCCAGTTTTGGCTCTTTCTCTCCTATTCCGCGAACTCCGACTCGCCACCGGCAATACAAGAACCGGGACTTTTCCAGTCCAACCCCGGCACAGGAAAACCCTCGCAAGGCTTTCCTCCGGGAACAGTTCAAAAAGCGTTGCTTCGAACGCGCTCAGAAAGCTCGTCAGGATCAAGTGCGGAATAGGCGTAGGTCCTCGAGCGCACTTAGCAGCGACGGGTTTGACTTTGACGATGACGCCGAGATGGAGGAGAGCGAGAATCAGGACGCGGAGGACGACGTCTTGAACGACGAGGTTTGTAGAGAAGAATCGAGTTCGCCGGTTGCGATAGGGCTCACCCCCTGGTCCAGCTGTTCAGGCGCATTATGGCTAGTGCCAGGCACAAACAACAGCATAACTTTCGCCTAAGTTATCAGCTAGAGGTCGGCTCGTCCGTCGATCCCGACGTGGAGGATATCTCCCGTTGGGAACACGAACTCCAAGGTCCGTTACCAATCGCTCCCCAGTCGTCGGACGCCTTCCGCTGATATTTGATTAGTTTTACCTCAAAAGAACTTTATCGATCCTCCCCAGGATCTTCCCGAAGAATTTGACGAAGAAGAGTTGGCTCAGTACGCTGAAGAGTTTACCCAGGGCGAGCTCGACGAGGCCGTCAACGAGTACTTTGACCTCAGCGACTGGGATGGAATCGACGATGCCGCTTTCGCTGCTGCTTTTGAAGACCAAGATATGCAGATGTGAGAGTCTCCCCTCTAACGGGTGTGTACCATTGCCAAACACAGAATATCGTGCTGTACATTATTTTTCCATTATCTTAACCGCCGTTCCTATTCCGAAAACGCCGGTCGGCTATCGAGACGGAAAAAGTTAGATTAGCGGTCAACACGTATACGCGGTAGGAATCGGCGGTGATTCGGATGTCCGCCAAAGTTTGGGACATTGCCGACACCCCGGCGGAAAGCTCCTTGCCTAAGAAAACAAGGTGATCCCCGCGGGTGCGGCACAACCCCACTTGTGGGAAGGTGTGAGAATGGGGGGGAACACATGTGCATGAGGGCTGTCATCAAACGTCCTCCGTCTTGGCAACAGATTCAAGTAAACGTTACGGCCGTTGCTTCCATGCTTTCCAGTCATGGGCATAGAACGTGATGCTTGATAAATCGATGAGCCACACGGGATCGAATGTGTGTAACCGACGGGCCCATGCACCGCGGGTCTAGATCCATAGGTCCTTACTTACACCTGTCCTACTGTCAAACTGTGACATTGATTGCCATCGCACAGTCCGGGTGTTTTTAAAATCCCCACTCGCCGAGAGGGATAACGTTTTTTTTTTTTTTTCAGTGTTGGCTCAGCGTTATAGGGTGGTAATGAGTAAGTACCGGGGTAGTGGTAGAACTTCCAGTTTCCCACGTTTGCTCGTTTTCTTGGCCTTTGAGCTTCATGGCGTTACATTAAAGTCCAGGTGCCCCTGGAATCCGTAGATCTTGTGATCCAACTACTTGACAAGCTCCTAACCCACGTCTGCTCACCTAAACACACCACTAGGGTCGTGCACATAGTGTAGTACGCGTACTCACCGCGAGTTGCCCTCCAGAAACCTAACGGTTAAGAATAGATATCACATTGCCAACAATAATGCTATACGATTAGACAGGGGGAGTGGATACAGATACAGGGGGGGAGGGGGGTAAGGGACCAAAGAAATGGAAATATAAGTCAAACCCTCACGCACTATCATCACATCTAGAGAAACAGGGAATCGAAAGAGGCTGAAAAGCTGGTGGACACAAAGTTACAAGAAGAGCAAGAACGAGAGGGAATGCCGTCCCATAAGCCAAGCTATAATGACTTAAACGCCTTAAAGAGACAGGGAAGGGAGAGAGAAAACGACACATAAAAGCGTCGACGGGTAATCTTTCCGACGAGATAACTACTCACCAAACGAAACCGTGCTACTTATAGCAGGACTGCCGATCCCCGACCAAGCGACGGGTGGTGTGTGTTGATTCTGATGCAACCAAGCTTCCAGCCTCCTTCCCAACTCTCCTCCGATCCCACCACAAATATCACCTCCAGGCCCAAGCTGCTTCTCTTTAGCCTTCTCCTCCTCAACGACCTTTGTCGCGAGTTTCTTCCTCCCGATCCCGTGTGGTTTGAGTTTTCCGTCCGGGACCCGCCCGGTTTTCGAAGAAGCCGAAGTGGGACTTCCCGTATCTTCGGATTTCCCGTCGCTCTTGTTGTCGTTCCCGTTGGAACAACAGTTTTCGACGCCTTCTCGCGCGTCACCGTTATGTCCCTCACCGATCGTAATCCTGGTGATCCTAGAGGCAATCACATCGGGCCCGTCCATGTCAGGATTACCCGTGCCAGGGCTATCCAAACTCGGTTCTTCCCATTCCTGGAACCAATCATCCTCCTGATCCTCAGGCCCGAGGATACTCTCAACGAGCCCCTCCTCCCATCCATCCCACTCTATGCATCGATGTGCCATCCTCAGTCTCGCCCCGCTCTCCTCGTAGAATAACCACTCCATTGCGAGCGAGGCAACATCTGCCGAGGAGGAGCTATGGGACAGTGGGACAAAGTATCCTCGTTGTTGTTGCCGAGAGGGAGGGGTCACTGGAAGTTTGTTTGAGAGCTTCACGACCGCCTGCCGGTAGAGTCGAGCGGTGAAAGGGCTGTTGTGGAGGAAAGCTGGGACATGCGCGCACGCCCAGAGAGGGCGGGTCGTCGTAGACTCCCAATCGATGATGCAGGTCTATGTCGTAGCCTCTTATCAGTGCTCGTGCAAACGAACCGCATCGCTGATGACTCACGATCGTTGTGTTATCCTTCTCATCTACGAAAATGTTATCCGAATTCAAATCATGGCAGTCCAACGCAAAAGTCTCGGTAACCGTGGGTACCCCCTCGAGCTTCTTGACGCCCAACCTCTCCATGATCCTTAAAAACCTGCTCATCTCCTCCCTCACCCGGTTCTCCCTCTCGCGCAAATGCGCGATCAAAAACGTGCTTCTCTGCATCCTCCGATAATCGCTGTACATCGCGTCTCCGGCTCCCCCATCCCATTCTGCCTCGCTTTCTTCCAAATCGTACTCGTCACTGTCATCACTCTGGTCTCCAGGGACCGCTCGCAAGTGATGATGCCTCGAGGTTTCGATTTCGTCCGGGTCCAAATGCAATCTATGCGGGGCAGATTTTCCCTCGTTCTCAAGGATGACACCGTTGACCTCGCGTTCGGCGCACGAAAGTAGGTAATCGTATGAACTGGCCCACGGTCCTCGGTTGATTTCTTCGGGGTGCTGCAACCCGCCTCTGTTGGAGCCGAAGAAGGGCCAAGAAACGATTTGACCCATATGGAACTCCTGCAGAGGCCGGGGAGTCATAAACGAACTAGGTGTGGGTGGGGTGAGACTTGACGCGAGTTCGTGCAGTGTGTAAGCTGATGGCGCACGGGGAGTTGGGACTGCTGAATCGTGACTCGGACCTTTGTAAATGGAGCCGAGTTGCGAAAACCTGAAGCCAAAGAGAGGAATGAGGAGTGCGGCAATGTTGTCCAAGAGTTTCACGAGGTTGTTGTGCGACATGGAGTGGTAAACCTTGGAAAGGGGAATCCCAGTTGCCTATACAAAATCAGACTCCCCTTGAGACCACGCAAAGGCAACTGGGAGGGTAGACGGTATCTTTACCTTGGACATGAGGATATACTCTCCACCGAGGCGGTTGTACGGGCTGGGGTCGTAGTGAAAGACGGAGGGAACGGGGAAGTTTGTGTACTTTCGCATAAAGTCCATGGTCGCCACTTCGGATTCGGTCTTGATTCGGGGCATGAACCTGCGAGCAACCCTCGCGACGAATTGGAACCCATCGACGAGGGTGACCAGATAAGCCTGGACGGAAATCAATGACGTGATTCTTGGCGGGGCTAGAGCGTAGATATACCTTGTGGAACGTGCCTGCGAAAGTGATAAAGGGAATGAGGACGGGGAATGAGTTCCATTGATTTGTGGGACGCACCAGAGCTTAAGAAACTGATCCGAGCGACGTCGACTTTGAATTTTTCCTTTGCAACGTCCTTGAGAACCCTGCGGTCGACGTGGAATGGCTGGGCGTGGTGGATGGCTCTGTCAGCTTTGGCCTCCTTGGCTCTGTCCTGGTGCTCGAGATCCCAGTCCCATTCGAGTTTCTTTGGAGGAGATCGTTCTTGATCCCGAACTCCGCCAGACATGGGCGGCGGATACAACAAAAGGCGAGATCGCTGGGGTTGGGACGAGAAGGATGCAGCGACTGATACCAGATCAGAATGCGTACTTATGCGTGATCGCGCAGATGATATCTAGGGGACGAAGATCCGTCGTAACGGCAGGCAATCGCCTGGTCGATGTTTGGGAACAAGGTTGCGCGCGGCCTTTTGTTCTCATCTCTATCACCTTCTCTCGGGGCGGATCATTCAGCTTATTTGTAAAACCCCGCACCCTCCCACCCAAACGGGCCGGGACGGTTTTCCATCGGTACCGCCGCCCACGCTGTCCAAGGCATCCAACACCTCCCACCCATCCCTGAGCTGACCGAACAGCACGTATTTCCCATCAAGTTTGGCCAATTGCGTCTCATTGTCGGCGAGAACGACAAAGAACTGGGACGAGTTTGTGTTCTTTCCCGAGTTTGCCATCGCCAGGGATCCCTTTTTGAACTTGGTTTTCAATCCGGCCTTGTCGTCGCTGAACTTGCCTCCGTAGATCGACTGCAGGGTGTACGTGAGTTGGTTGACCGAACGTGCTTACTACCAGGGGACGAACCTCTCCCCCGCTTCCATCTCCCCGTGTAATGTCCCCTCCCTGAGCAACGAATCCCTTGACAATCCGATGTATCGGACAGTCAAGATAATGCAGCTTTTTGTTCCGCGCGTTTTTGCACATCCCCTTCTGCCCAGTGCACAACGCGGTAAAGTTCTTCACCGTCTGCGATAACCCGTGCGACGGATCCAGTTCAAATACCAGCCGTCCAGCCAACAACGCTTCGGGCGCGGCGAACAACATGTCCAGCGACTTCTGCATCGACCCAGTCAACACCGAGATGAGATGTCGAGAGAGATAGAGCGAAGCAGTACATCCACTTCTCTCAAAGTTTCCTGCTGCTCCATCGACAACTGTTCAGGATCGTCGGGAAAACCGTATATTACGGCGTTCTTCTTGACCATTTCCTTCGTTTTCTTGTGCCGCTCCTCCTCTCTCTCGTGTTCCTCTCGATTTCCGATGTAGATGTCCAGATAAGCTGTCGTCGCGCTTGCAGACATGATAAACTCAGTGGGGAGATCGTGGTAAAAGGCTATCCGGTTGTCACACGGTGGTTGCCGACTCTTGCACATCGTCCACCATGGCTACTGCTTACTACGAATTTTACAGAGGCTCGTCGTATGTCTAATGACCCACAAACCATGGTCTTTCTTCCGCAGCTCAGCTAGCTTAACAGAATCGGAATGGCTCTTACCGACTCCTTGGACGAGCTCATTACCAGTGGCGCGATTACGCCCCAGTTGGCCATGAAGGTCCTCCAACAGGTCCGCGAGCCCACGCTCTACATCGTGCCAGACACAGCCGTTGACTTCTCCTTGTCCTTGTAGTTTGACAAGTCTTTGGCGGATACCATGGTTAAGCAGGTCAAGACCAAGACCACTCTCAAAGTATGTGACAACCACCAAACCTCTCCTTTACCATCCACACCAACCCTTCGCCTTTCAGGGCCACCTGAAAACGTACCGCCTATGTGATGACGTCTGGACATTCATAGTCAAGAACCCCTCTTTCAAGATGGAATCGAATGAGATGGTCCAGGCCCAGAAGATTAAGATCATCGCTTGCAAGAACGGCGAGGCTATCGAGCCATCCAAGAAATAGACGGTGGACGATCCTCCCCACTCCTTACCTTCCCATATCTCGTTGTATCCCTTACACGGCATCCCTTTTTTCATAAGTAACGTACTTTGCATGTAAAATATAATCCCCTTTTTTTTGCCTTGCCTTTGAAACGAGGAGCTAAAAAAACAAAAGACGGAGTGTATGGCCCCCGGGCCGTTGTCCACCAGCAGGGCGAGAGATTGTGTGGACGCGCCTCAAGTACAACCGCCTCACTGCCTCCCACAGCCACTCCACTTCTTCCTCTCCACCCAACATCCCTCTGGTCGATGTCCAGTAGCATCAGGATGCAACGTCCCGAACCTCCGACGACCGGTTCTCGTGCGGAAGCCCAAGCCCAGATAGAATCCAACAGGAACAAGATACAATCCCTGTCCGAAACAATCGCCTCGACGGAAGAAAAGCTTGCGCAGATGATCAACGAATATCGCTGCGCCATCCGTGTCCTCCACAAAACCAAACAGGAGCTCGAGGACGAAGTTTCCCTCACATTAGCTTACATCTCGCCGATCAGGACCTTGCCTCACGAGCTGCTCAGACACATCTTTCTGCTCAATTTCGAGGACCAGCCATGTTGTGCTTGGGGTATAGCCGCTGTGTGTTCCTTGTGGCGGAGATTGGTCCTTGGAATGCCGAGGATGTGGTCAAAGGTGCGTTTCAAGAATCCCCGGCACCGGCCACGTTCGGGGTTTCATAACCCTGTATTCATCCCATGCTTAGATTCGGCTGGTGACCACTCCATACGCAAACGCGGACACTATCAGGTTGTGGCTGGAACGTTCAGGATCGACCATCCCCCTCGACATCGAAATCTTCCTTCAGGTGCACACCGCTTCAAGCAAGGCAGCCAGGAGGCGTTCGCTTTCCCCCATTCGCCACACCCTATTACCCCCAATCGGTGCACAGTATGTACATATTCCGCCTCCCCCGCCCATCATACCACCTCAGAATCCCTTCTTGACACCGCCTTCGCCCACGTTGAACCCGACCGACAGTCCCCCACCTACCCCGTCCAGTCACTCCCCGGTAACTCCGACAGCGGGCACATTCTCGAGGACGAGTCTCCATTGGGGGCATATCGCGTTTTATTACCTGGTCGAGCAAATGCATCGATGGGAGCGCTTCATCTTCCGATTCGATAAACAATTCGTCTCTGCCACCGCCCTCAAATCCGTCATAGGTATGCTTTCTATAGTATCATCCTTTAAGTGGGTGAGAAAGCGTTTGCTTATTGCTTCTCTAGGTGACGCTCCCTATCTCAAAGAATTTGAGATATCCTGTGCGGAACCGGCGTTTTACTCCGAGTGGAATTGGTTGCCAAGCGCAAAAGCAACCACGACCATCGTCCTCCCAAATCTCGACTCCCTCACTCTACAGTATATGCCGTTCAAGTGGTCTTCCCCGTTGTTCAAGACGGACCTCCACTCTCTCACCCTTCGCTCCCTACCCACATCCCACTTGCCCTTGGACAGGATCCTTTACATTATCGCGTCGAACCCGAACCTAGAATCGATGGATCTTCACTTCACCACCGTCCATCCAGCGATCCTCCCTCTCAACCCCCTCAATCTCGAAAACCTGACCAAAATGAGCCTGGGTGGGCACTATCTCCTTGCTCAGCTGGTCGACAACCTCACCCTCCCATCGCTCGCCCACCTCACCTATGACATCGAGGCACGTGAACCGATCGAGGAGACAATTACAAACCTCATGTCACGTTCGAATGACCCGCCTTTGGCGACCCTGTCGATCGCATATAACCCTGGAACGGCGTTTTACTATGGTGCCGCTGCGGGGATTATGAATTGGGGGTTCTTGATGGACGCGCCGGAGTTGAGGACGCTGAAGGTTGGCGGAACGGCTTTCGAGCCGTTACTCGTCGCGTTGTCCGGACCGGAGGACGGGGCAGGGCAATGGTACTGTCCGAAACTCACAGGGCTGTACATGAAAGGCTGTCACGCTCACGGAGACGGCGTCTCAAAGCTCGTCCAGATGGTAGACGTGCGGAATCCGACTCCAACTTCCTCCGCCCAAACTACCAACGCGGGAGGTGGTGGTGCACTAGGTGGAGGAGGACCGGTTGACAAGCTGAAACACCTCGAGTTGCACGAATGCGCGGTGTTGGGACTAGACGTTGTGCAGTGGATGAAGAGTAGGGTTTTGGAAGTGGTTTGCGTGGAGTTGACCTACGATAGGTGGGTCCCCTCTTGTTCTTTGGGCTCGGACACCGAGTGGGACGGATTTGAATAACATCGCTAGGCGTAGACCTCCCAGGAGCCCGTCTTATCCGTATGTTTGATTCACGGCCGGTATATTGTCGAGAAGGTTTCTTGGGTATGTGGGTTTGCTGGAAGGGTGACATGAACGTTGCGAGTGTGCACATCATACAAGTATCTTGGTTGGTTGCTTGGTTTCTTTCAAATCGTGTATTATATGGATCGCCGTCTTCAGTTTCATGTATCCATTTGCATCTGAATGTTCTGACCTTGGTGGTATATATGTGAGTGAGTGATTTTCCATGGCCTAGATAGAATACTTTCTAAATTCATAACTGGTGCCAGTCACCATGAATTGTATTGTTTCGAGCCCCAGACGACGGTCGGGGTCCTGGCAGTTTCCTTTCTCAACAAAGATATTCGACGTTTAGAAAACCTAAAAGACCATGAAAAGTCACTCAGTGGTTGAATTGTATAATATCGACAGAATGCATTGCGGAGGGTTAATATGGATACACGGGCTACACGAACAGAAAACACAACAGAACCGAGAGAGAGTCCACCGACACCAGAATGAAAACACATACAGTCACACAGTCCCTTCATCCCAAAGCTGAAATGTCCAAGTGCAACCCTGCTCAAATCACCTGCTTACTCCTCCTGCTCTTAACAACCGTCCCCGACCTCTCAACCGCATTCTTAATGCCCCTCACGTTCTGCACGATCTCGCTCGCCACTTTCGGATTCTCCGCCTCGAAATCGTACCTCTTCGTGCCCCCGTCCCGGTGGACGACGAGCTTGAAGGATGAGGAGGATTTGGCTGATTGTTGGCAGGCGACGACGGAACGGATGTGGTATGAGGAGGTTCTACCGTTTTCGAACATGCCAGTGGCTCGTTTGGCTGATGGCATGATCTGTGCGGTTCGTTTTTTTTTTGTGAGTGGTGGTGGTGGTGGTATTAGTGTGGGAGGTTTTGCGTTTGAAAGAATGGCAGTGGGGGGGGGGTACGTACGTGGAGATAAACCCCGTCGATCGCTAATATCCTCTCGTGTCTTCCCACAAGCATGGGCAACTTCCTGGTGATAACGTATTTCTGTGCAGACGATCGAAATCAGAACCCTCAGCCGATGCCCTCAAACCACTCCGAACATCACCTTGTAAGCACCCGTGTAATCCGTCGCAGAATTTTGCGCTCCAGTAGTTTCCGACATCCTCTTGAAGATCGAAGCTGCGGAGGAGAGGAACCCGCGTCAACCGAGAAAAGGAACCTTCGAAAATAAATAAATAGAGACTCACCATTCGGATCCGTGGTCCTCATAGACTTTCCTGTATCCACGATCCCATATCTCGGCAACATCGATCTCTTCACCAACACCAACTCGCTCTTCCCTTCCAAACTAGCCACGGTCCTGTCCAACAAAATCAAAACGCTCATGTCCCTCACGAGCAACGCGTACTCGTTCGGGTCCAGCTTTCGTTTCTTGCAAACGGCTTCAAGAGCTTCTTGCATGTACATTCCAGAGGTCCTACAAAAAAAAAACACAACGACCAAAAACCCCGTAGTAAGGATCAAGGGAGAGACAAATCTGAGGGAGGAACTTACACAGGGATGGTGGTCGAGATATGCACCGCATCGGCCGTCTCCGCAACCCTAATCCTCAAGAACATCTGAGGTCCTTGCCCGGACATCAACGATCCAAACGCAGGAGAGATTCCCAACTGTGACGCAGTCGCGCTCGTTCCCAGTGCAAGCGAAGAATTGACGTTGAGCAAGCTACCGTCGGGACCTTGCTTCTTCTTCTTCCCCATGATACGTGATGGCCGGCGTTGGATCTTGGATTCCAGCGTCTTGTTCTGTTGGACTGTAATGGCGGCGTGGCCAGTCAGCCAAGTAGCAGCCGGGTTATACGAATGGGACTTACTTTGTGCGGGCGAAGCTTCCAAAACCGCATAAGCATCGAAATTGAACTTGGATATCTTTCCCGTCCTATCCGGTGGCGGGAAATCCTCATCAACCTCGCCATCCTCCTCCGCAATCCTCAAAATCCACCCAACAGCCGAACAAATCGTACTCCACCTCGGATCTTCCTCGCCCTCCAATCCTTCATCGATCTTTGGTTGCCATCCTTCCTCCCAGTACCTATACAACGCGTGCCCCAAAACCTCTTCCACTGTTGCGTCCTTCCGGACGTTCAACTCCATCACTTGACCCATAGGCTTGGTGGCCTTGGGGAAATACACAGCGACCATCTTGGATTCCCCTTCCGCGCGACCAGTTATAGCGGCGTAGTATTCCTCGAATGGGTTCATCGAACTCGAAGTCTTGGCTAGCATCGCCGTCAGGGCTGATTTTACTGATTTTATTGGAGGAACCTTCTTCCGAGGGAACGTCAACTCGTCAGGTTTCGGTCCTGAAGTATGGTGGGCGGTGGAGGAATGATGTTGTCGAGAACCTGGGGCAGAAGTGTCCCCTGTACCTCCTCCGGCACTATGTTTGTGAGGATGATCCGAGTGGTGGGCATGATGAGAACCGGTGACGGAGGACCCAGAGTTTCGATGATGAGATCTTGACCCGTTCCTATCACTGTTAGAACGAGAGCGACGTGTGGCATCCTTAGTCCTGTGTTCCGAAACAGGGCTGAGTCTGGGACCTCTCCTTCCTGGCATCCCGGAAGGATTATGCATCGATCCATTCGGAGTCGACACGAGCGAATGAGACATCGACAACATCGAAATGATGTCCGATCCACTTCCAAGGTTGACGCCTCCACGCGTCGCAGAAAACTCCCTAAACCCAAAACGAGAGTGCAACGTAAATCCACCACCCGCAGGCGAAATGAAAATGGCATAGAGTCTAATATGAAAAGGAACTTACGGATCGAACTCGTGTGCGAGATCCACACTCCCATCAATCACGGGTGCGCTATCGAACCCATCCTCTTCCGCACTATCTTCGCCAGCAGCCAATGCGTCAGAATCGGTATCGACAGCCAAGTGCCCGCTGATGTCTTCGTCGCTGGTTTGAGCTTTATCCCCCTCGATATCGCTAGGAGGCTCAGGTTCCGAAGCAGAAGACGAAGAGGTGTCGATATCACGTAACGAGAGGGGTTGAGCGGGTTGGGCGCCACCTCTCATACCCATACTGAACCCTCCAGGCCCAACTCGTCCGCGAGCTTGAAGCCGAAGTCGCCGACGCGCTTCCATCTCGGCCGCGCCTTTGAAGTTTGGAATAAAACCCACGATCTTTGGAGGGGTGGCCGTCGCAGCACCAGAAGTGCTCCCGGCAGAGGACGAAGAGATTGTCTTCGTGAGCGCACCAGTGGCCTGAGTTTGGTCATGAGAGGGAGAATGCCAGTGATGTGAGGGGCTCGAGTTCGTGGTGGTCAGGTTCGGGTTAGTGAATTCCCCGGGGATAGCACCGACGTTTGGTGGAGTAGATTTTGGCATAACGGACACATCATCCGCATTGCTTGGCCCGACAATGTTGACACCCACCGCACCCAGTCCACTCCCCTCACTTCCATCGCTTCTTCCTCCACGATCCTCGTCACTAGCCTCCAACACGCTAACTTCCTCAAGTTTGCCTCCGACGCCCATCCCATCGCTCAACCTCCTCCTATATCTCGCACTAGCCCTCCTCGCAGCCTTCTCAACGTCGCTCGCCTTCTTACTTCCACTCCCACTGACGCGCAAACCAAACGCTCCAGTTCTATTCCCTCCAATGATCGTAGTGGTGTAGTCGAGCCTGGTCGCACCAGGGAACCCACTCGGCCTACCTCGGCCTCCATCTCCATCCTTGGCAACGTCTTGACCGTTCCGTTCGTGGTGGTGACTGACATTTGCCAACCCACTAGGTCTCTGTGGCGTAGCGCCTCGAGGGGACCGTCCGTTCACGCCTCTTTCATCCTCATCGTCAGAGGGGGTCGGGCTGGACGGTACGGCGAGTTCTGGCCACCGCTCGATGTCTGCGAGGTTTGAGGCGAGGATGTAGGGGTTCGAAGTGTATGATGGGCTAAGCGAGATCAAGCGTGGTCCATATGGATCTTCGACGTTTCGGAGGTAGCTCAGGCGGAGGTTGTGAATAAGGAAGCTGATTTAGACGTCGGTATGCATAGAGAGGTAGGGTCGGCGAAACGGGGAGTAGAAGGTTGGAGGGTAGATACCGCGGTTTTAGGTAACCAGATAAACGAGCAGACAGCGCGAAACGAGAAATCGCAGGAGGGGAGATCGCAGACGGGACAGGAAAGGTTGGTCTCAGTCCTCGGATACACACCACGGCGGTTTCAAGCAAGGACTCACTCTGGATCGCTAAGTAGCGACATTCGACATCGAGGCTCAAGGCGAAGTTGGACAGAGACAGCGCTTGATGATCGACCGATCACCGCGAGTAACACCACCGACTGTTGCTTGGTGCCGGGGACCATCTCGTGACGTTCGCTCGGTACCTGTTGGTACAGAACCTCACCGCCGGTTTGTATCGTCTTATATATGTGTAGGAAAGGTCCATGCAGTGCCCTCAACGGGTTGTGGCCTTGAGTGGACCCCAAAGATCCAGAAGTCACGGTCCGCGGCAGTGTCAACTCCCAACCACGTCCAGGTTAAACCTTTCGTTATTCACAATCGACCACATCCACTATGGACAGGGAATTAGGAAACAGCAAGCGATGAAGAGTATATACTGAATGCGATGACTACTGAATATGCGGTACCACTATGCGTCCATGCATGTAACGGGAAAAGCAATTGTTGGTATACAAGGGAATAATTCAAGTGTCCGAGAAACGATGATGATGGTGGGGCGACGCTGAGGAAACAAAAAAAAAGGGGAATAATCCCTTTGACCAGAAGATGAAAAAGGCGCTATTAAAGGTGCGGTATACGAGAACGGTAAAAGCATGCAGTTAAAAGAGTTACACGAGTGAGGGGAGGGTAGTAAAAAACAAGTGTCAAATGAAAAAGGAGCGGTTGATATTGACAGGGAAAAAGGTAGTATGAAGGGAAATATTAAACGATGAATCCAAAGAATAGAACACGGGAAAGAGAGGTTTACCTCAACGCTGAGCGTTGATGGGTGGAATCTTCATCGGGATGTACTACCGAGTCGATGTCTGCGTCTACCATACTCGTGCTGTCTCGTAACCCACTGCTGACCACCTATAAGAGCGACACACAAAATCAGACTCGGTACCCAATCGAGGGGATACACGAAACGCTTACGCCTGTGCCTAATCGCCTGGAATAATCGCGACCGTCCGATATCTCCGCTGGATGACTTGGAGGTGTGCCGAGAAGGCCCTCTCTACCGGACAGGACGCTGATATTGCTTGCTGCAGGTGAAGGAACAGGTTCGTTCACAAAGGGAGGGGTAAGGTAGACGCCTGAAGGATGGGATCGCTGGGGCGTCTGAAGAGTTGGTACCTGGGTCGCAGACGGAGGTCTCAGAAGTGAAGAAGGCAGGTTCGGCGGGGGGGTGTGAACCGGTGCTGGGCGCGGGAGCGCGTCAAGTCGAGGAATTTCTGATGACTGTCTTCGATGGTATATCGGCGTCTGTATATCGTGGAAGAGGAAAGGCTCAGAGCTGGCCCTGTGAGGGTTATACGAGACGGTGGACGCTTCATCAACACTCCCCCTTCGCGTTGGGGCCTCCGACCTGGAAGCATGCCAAGCAACTGGTAGGGCACTTCTGTCTGGACTCAAGGAGAATCTTGTCCGGTTCAGATTTTGCCGAGAAAGTGAAGGGGAAGTGTTTCGAATGGTGGTATTGACTTGGGTGAGAGATGAGTCGCGGGTAATGACGGTACCATGCCCGTGGGATGAATGGCCGCCAACGCTTGATGGTGTTGTTGTGTATGTGGCAAGGTATCCACTTTCATAGTCGACTCGTTGTTCCGGACTCTCCTCGGGGCCGACGACGCCGGAGACTGGAGAAGTAATACCGCCGTGACCCGTGGAGGAGGAGCGCACTTCGTGGCCGACGTACGATTGGTTTTCAAAATCGTGGTCCTCATCGATGATTCTAGAATGACCGTGGCCTGATGGCACGTTGCCCGCAGACGCACTCCGCCGCACTGCACCGGCCGCAGGTTGACCAGGAGTTTGGCCTTCGAGATCCCTCCTCAATCTGTTGTGGCGTTTGACGGTAAACCAGGCAAGGGCGATTAGGCCGGCCACAACCAAACAGATACCTATGATGAGGCCGGCAAGGGCACCCGGGTTTTGTGTTCTATTTCCAGGAGATTTCGTCAGTCGTTGGGATTAAGCGAGATTTGACAAAGCTTGCGCGTACAGAGGATTGGAACCAGGGCCCGGATGGGGAACAAGGGTTGCCGACGACGTGGGCGTGTTGGTGACATTGGAGGGTGATGATGGATGGGGGTCGGAACGAATCGTAGTCGTGGTCGTTCCAGGTGGGGGCGATGTCACAATCGAGGTGGTCGCGGTCGTGGTCGTGGTCGTGGAAGATGTAAGGGTAATAGTTGTCGCGGGACCTGAAAAGAGAGGATTAGGTGAATATATGCGTCGTTACTTGAGAGCAGAAAAGGAAACAAACTGGTGACGGTGAGGGTGACGGTAACGGTGCCCAGAACGGTGGTAATGGTAGTAGGGTTATTGGGGTCAAAAACGAGGGAGGAGGTGAAAGGACCCTGGGCGGCGGCGACCAGGCTTAGAGCGAGGGTGAAAAGGAGGGAAAGCCGTGTCGGCATGGCAGAAGGAGTGGGGGGGGAGAAGGAGAGGCGGTCGGGTCAGCGGAAACAAAACATTTGTTGAGAAGAAAAGCCACGGCAAAAGGACAAGAATCGGTCAGGACTTGAAGGTGTCATTATGGCAGATGGAATGTTCGCGGAAACGGACTTTGATCGCCCAGACAAATCCCCCCGGCGGTATCCCCGCCAAGGTTCGGGATTTTGATCCCAGTCAAAGATCCCCCCACTTTTTCTTGGTGAGAGAGCAAGGTGATCTCTCTTCTCTTTGCAGTCCTAATAGTCAGACTCCTCAGAGCATCGCATCGGCCTCTTTGATTCAATTTTGAAATTCATTTCGACCTTTCCAAAAACACGCGTCGACGTCACGTGATCTGCGCGTTTAAGTGCTTCCTTTTTTGGCATATAATCTGTTTTTTTTTCTTTTCTTTTCTTCAACTCATTTCCAGGACTCGCTTTGTTGTCCCCTTGCGAGCTCAACCCTTATTCGTAAGAGCCTACCGCGTTTCCGAGAACATACAACTCTACATCTCCAGCTGGAGCGTACATCGTTTGAACTTGCGTTCTGTGGTCTACGAATTCCTTACCAGAGATGTAACATCACTTTCTGCCCGTCCAATACACACCCTTTGTTTCCGCCCCGACCACTGTTTGTGAACCGCCCGACCACCCAGAATATGACTCTTTTTTGCCTCCGGTGCCTTTCAAGTACCCAGACAATGGGACCGTTTCAGTTCCGAGCTCGAGGATTTTCCCATAACACTGGTTCGAAGCCGGCGGAAGAGGAGGATCACGTCCATCTCCCCCTATGCGAATACCCGCTCAATGTCCCAGAATCATGCATCATATATCATACATCATGTTCCCTCCCTGGCTCCGCCCGGGCAGAGGGTGATCGACGGAACGATCAGACCACGGACACCTACAGCCATCATGTCTATGAACATTCGTCCGATAAAAGTATGGTCGCATGTCCGATTTGTTCGCTCGTGTGACTAAACCGCTCAGAACAGGTCGACGACTTGCTTGGAATGCAAGCTTGCAATCTCCAAAATCTCCCGGAAAACTACACGATGAGATACTGTGCGAACCAACCTGATCTCTTCATCTCCTGAACCCCGCCGGGTTGACGATTGTCAGGAAAAACAGATCTATACCATGCCTTGACGTGGCCTTCGCTGTCGTACGTTGCCGAGGATCCTAAAGGAAGGATTGTGGGTTACATACTGGCGAAAATGTACGTCACTTCTGTTCGACGTTTCTTTTTCTCCGATGCCGTCTACAACCGTTTTTTTACAGGGAAGAAGATGTGGGGCCTGATGATCAGCCCCACGGCCACGTCACGTCCATCTCTGTATTGAGGTCTTACCGGCGGTTGGGACTGGCGAAAAAGCTCATGGTCCAATCTCGTAAGCAACGAACGGTCTTCAAAGAGCGGGGGCCGTAATCATTTTGCGCATCTTAAGAGGAAGCAATGGCAACGATACACCGCGCCGCCTACGTTTCGTTGCACGTCAGGCGGTCGAATCGGGCCGCATTGAGTCTGTACCGAGACACGTTGGGATTTACGGTCAAAGACATTGAAAAGAAATACTGTGAGTCCGTCCGGGTTCCGTCCGAGCCATCACGCCAATTTCCACCTGCACAGACGCGGACGGGGAAGACGCGTATGCGATGAAGTTATTTCTGACCCAATAGTAGACGTAGAAACCGATCCCCACCTTGCTTTTACATCCGTTGTTGCCGTTGGTATGTTACAATATATCATTGCGACAAAGTGACGCAATTGCACGCTCGGCATCCTATATGCTTACCCGACGAATGTTGCAAAAAATTATTTGTCGGAGCCTTTCGGCAAGTGCAGTTATCTTTCCAGTGACTGCACCATTCCTCTCCCTCCCCCTCACCATGACTACCAACTTTCCTTGGGTTCCCTCAACGCCATCATTCGGCGTAGAAGGGAACCCCAGCGTCGACGCCAAGCACCAAGAACACGCACCGAAAAACAAGAGCGACCGGTTGGCCAGTTTGTTTGGAGAGGGAGGTTATCTCTGGGAAAACATCGACACCGCAAAAGCCGTATGGCCGCTGACGATTTGGTGTTTCTTGACCGGTTACATGTCCGTCACACTTTTCTTTTGTTCCTTCGAAGAGGAAGATATATAAAAAACTCCTCGTAAATATGAACCCCCCTACGATAATCCAGGGACATCGTCACTTTCTCCGCCGTCTTCATATGGTGTGCTTTTCAAACCGGAAACTCTGCACAGGTGCGTACAAACCCATCACTTGCTCCGGACCCTACTTCTTCTCACATGTCTGGCGCGGGTGTGTGTGTGGGGGTGATTTGTTAGTTGGCTCTGGCACTTGCCCGGTTATGGGAAACCCCGGGCGACACACGTTTCCGCATCGCCGATCAGCAAGCGTTATGTTCTCTGCTGAGTTTCCTTGGAGGAGCTTTCGTCGGAAGGTTGGGCGATAGGATGGGTTCCAACACTCGAATGTGGCTCTTCACAGGTGCGTAATAAACAAAATCCCCGCCCGCGACTTTGCTCATTCCCGGGTCTGTCTTTCCGCTCTCTCGGACGTTCACTTCCGAATTCCTGCGTGTTCTTCGCCTCGGTCACATCACGATGGCACCTCGCTCCCGATTCAAAACTGTTCATCCTTCCATTCGTCTTGATCACCGTAATCAACAGGAACAATGATCCAAGCATTATTCACGATGGCCGCCGCCCTCGCGATCTGGCAATCCGGTCAAGAAAGCATAGCTCCCAGCCGGTCTAACCCAGCCTGGACGAACGCAGTCTCTTTCGTTGGTCTGGGCTTCATGTCGGCCTCGATGGGTCTTCAAGGCATCATGGGAAAACGCATAAACAGCCAATTCGCCACCACTGTCGTGCTCACCTCCGTTTGGTGTGAGCTCGTCGCCGACCCCAAGTTGCTCAACTTGAAGAAGGGTATCATTTCCAGAGATCATAAGGCCCTCGCCATCTTCGCCCTCTTCCTCGGAGCTTTCCTTTCAAGGGCCATCCTGGCCGAGATTGGATCCGCTGGCGCATTGGGCGTCGCCACCGCCATTAGGGTGTTTTTGGCTTTCGGCTGGCTCTTCGTCCCGAGCAAGAATGCCCGGGTGTGAGGGTCACGGGCCGGGCCGGTTTAGACAACGCCGACATCAACTCAACTCACTGAGCCTAAACCATACCCATAGCTTAATCGTAGATCGTTTTCGCTTCCTCATGTACCCTTCATTACGTCGCATTACGATCACGAGCATGGAGAAAACACAATGATGGATTATCGATTATCCATTTGACTACTTCTACGGTTTCCACCCAACTTCCACAAGAAAACTACCATCACAGGGGAGGAAAAACAGGTTCTAAAAAGCGAGAAAAAGCAAAGCGAAACGTGCGGACGGACGTTCAATGCATTTTGCCCAATACACGAGGTTGAGAGATATCCGCCATGTTGATGAAGATGTCGTCCGCCGGGTGACGGTACAGTGGAGCCTTTAACCTCTTCTGGTCAAGGTGGTGTCCAATGAAACCGATCGATCGTCCCAGGACGAACAGACCGTTGAGGGCCCCGATCTTGATGTAATCGTCCGCCTCCTCCCGCGTAAAAGCTCCAGAGTCCCTCAGGAGGTCGACGAAGCACACGGCGATACACCCATCGACATTCAGGATCAAGGTATCCTTCTTCGCTGTGGTAACCTTCTCCACGGAAAGAGCATAGTCCAGGAGCGAGTGACTTGGGAAGTGTTTCTTGACGTACTCCTTCACCAGTTCTACACGGAGATCCGGGTTGTTCACGCTCTTGATCTTGTGACCGATACCGCTGATCAACTTGTTGGCCTTCCTCGAGTTGTCGACGAATTCGCGGGGGGTCAAGCCTGTATCGCGAGCTCCCGAGAACATGGCGGCAGCCTCGTCCAATGCACCACCGAATCGGCTTCCGATCGTCAAAATGCCGGAGGCCAGAGAAGAGACCAAGTCCTTCCCGGCACGCGTGGAAATGATCGTGTTCATCGCACCAGAGACGGCCGGTCCATGGTCGGCGGTCAACATCAGGACCATCTCAATGAACTTGGTAGCCCATTGCGGAAGACCTATAAAATTGCTGTCAGAACATCCCTCCTACCAAACCCGCGACTGGACTTACGCCGCTTGAACCACAACAAGCTGACAACGCCACCCAATCCGATGTCATCCTTGAAAACGTCCGAGATGCGCATGCCAGCGTACAGCAGCTCCTGACCACGTTCGTCCGAAATGGTTGAAATGAATGCGGCTGGTTTACGGATGAGGCCGAGCTCCTGGGCCCACTTGTAGTCCATCGGGATGACTGGTGGGTCCCTCTCTGGCTGAGGAACGATCGCACCGCTGTCGACAAGCTCGTCGTAGGTCTCCCTCAATACCTGGGGCAACTCCTCGAAGGTATCCGGAACGATGAAACCGGCGGCCTTCATGGCCGTGTTCTTCGCCTCCGCGGTCTCCAAATCTGAATTGGCCATCGAACCAGCATGTCCGAATTGCACTTCGGTGGTAAACATCTTGGCACAGGTACCGATAGCCCAGGCAACGATAGGCTTCTTAATGATACCCTTCTTTACGGCCTCGATGACACGATACTCCTCGATGCCACCAACCTCACCGAGCAAGACAAGCATCTTACACTCGGGATCCCTCTCGTATCGGAGCAAATGGTCGATGAAGGTCGATCCAGGATAACGATCACCACCAATTGCGATGCCCTCGTACACACCATTTGTCGTGAAGGAGAGGATGTTGTTCAATTCGTTGGACATGCCACCTGACTTGGAGACGTAGCCGACTGACCCGGAGCGGTAGAGCTTGGAGGAGATGATATTGTCCATCATGCTGTCAGAAGTCAATGAGCGCTGGATTAATACGGGGAATTCACGCGAAACACCAACCCTCCAGAGTTACCGATCCTGAAGCAACCTGGCTTGATACCACCAACGGTAGCGGGACCGATAATCAAGACGTCCTTGGCCTTGGCGAGGTGCAAAATTTCCCTAGCGTGCCGTTCTGGAACACCCTCAGCGATCAAGGCAATGCTCCTAATCTGGGGGAATTGGAGGATCTCCAGAGTCGACGAGTAAACACTTCGAGAACTGGCAAAATTGACAACAACGTCAACATCTGGATGTTTGGCGACAGCCTCGTCGATCGAAGTGTAGACAGGGAGCAAAGTCTCCTTGGTACCCCAATAGAACTTCTGGATATGGTGTCCGCCGAATGGATAGATCATAGCAGCGACCGAAGCAGCAGCGCGACCACATGAGTAATCAAAATCAAGCATGCCCTGGATAGCACGAGGTTGGAGACCAAACACGAATGAGCGAGTAGAGTTGTCGAAGGGGAGGTAATCAGGGCGCTGCTTCATAGCAGTGGTGTCAAAGTGGATGATCTGATCCTGAGGCTGGTTACGACCCCCGCCGGGTTGAATGGCACCGATGGCGGGGGGCTCAGAGGCAACGGTCCTCTGCCCAGAGGTGGTCGGAGTGGGAGGGGGGAGGGGAGTCTGGGGAATGTGGATCCGATCGCTTGTCTTGACGCCCAAAGCCAAAGGAACGATCTCAGTGATATGAGTTTCAGGGCCATATACTTTGATGGGAACACCGAGCGACTCGCCCAACAAACGCATGGCCTTGAGACCCTCCTGGTAGTTGGGACCACCACGACGGACGTAGATTTTGACTTGATGGTTGATGAGAGGTGTCTTGAACTCCTTAAGGGCACGGATGATACCCTTGAAGGTGGCGGCAACGTTAGTAAAGTTGGCGATACCGCCGCCAATGATCAAGATCTTTCCCTTTGAATTAGGCTTTCCACGGGTAACGAGGTCAAGGATGGTTTTGGCGTATTCGTAGGTTTGGCCCTCAGTTGGCGCACCGGAGTATTCTCCGTAGTTGGCAAGCTCATGGGCGAAACCGTGGGCGGCAATAGCATCCGAGTAAACGACGGAAGCACCACCACCGGCAACCATGGTCCAGATACGACCCTCCGGGTTCAGGACAGTAAGCTTCAAGGAAGCACCAGTGGAACTGTCGAGCTTCTGAATGTAGGCTTCTTCCTTAGTCAAGTCACGACCGAAGGGGGCTGGCCAGACCTGTGCACCAGATAAATCAGATCTTGGTAAAATTTGGGATATATGCGTGGTATATGCGTACCATAGGGGGGCCACGATCAGCAGAGACGGTCTTGCCCTTGGAAGTTGCCGCGTTGGCACCATCGTAGACCGAGATATCCCGGGCAATGGCCCACTTGGGCCCACATATGGACTCGGCGGTTTGATCGAGTTTGGCAGCCATATCAAGATAATGAATGGTGGGGGGAGCACCGCCGACACCATCAAGACAGATCAGGGGGTTGATCTCGAGGTAAGCGAAGTGGAGGTCGACGTAGACGGAGTAGAGACGGATGAGGAAGTCGACGAGGATTTCCTTCTTCTCTTCGGGTACGTGTTTTAAAAGGGTCTCAGTCCAGACGTTACGAGAGGGGAAAGGGGCGGTAACGCCGATATCAAGCCGAAGAGCTTTGGCGTCGACATCGCCAACGTCGACACCACCCTCGTGAGTGAAGAGGATAGAATCGCCCTCACGATTGGAGTTGATGCATACGTAGAACTCGGTGTTTGAGGGATGAGGAAGGAATGGCTCCAAGATGAAGTTGTTGAGGGTCCCGGTCACCGATTCGACCTATTGAGCAGATGAAAAATCAAAATGTTAGATCGGTTTGAAACAACAAAACGGATCAGGCGCGTGGTGCGGAAGGTGACCGCCCGCAACTGATCTCAAAGATCTTGTTTGAAGATGACCTGGAGATAACGGGCTCACTTTCTGAGGTTTTCCGGCGCGCTCGGTAATCCATTGCTTTGCCTGTTCCCAAGTTTTATTGAGAGCAAGGAGGCCGGCCTTGCCTCGACGTTTGATCAGCTGATCGGGCTTCGCGACAAGCTTGGTGGTATGGACCCAAGCGGGAAGCTGGGTGTCTGGGGTGATAGCACCGGTGGCAGGATCCCAAGAGACCTGAGCGACCCTTGGAGAAGGGTAGACGAAGTTTGGGGAGACGGTCGCGGAAGGATGGACTGGGGGAGCACGCTCAAGCCAAAAGGCAAGGAGAAGCTTTGCGTCGTATTCGCGGATTGCTAGACAAGGGAAGAGATCAGAGGATGCGGCGAAAAAGGAGAAAAAGACGCAGACCCTTTGCGGACATCTAGCAGAGAGAGAGATGGGGGAAAAAGAGAGAAGGGGATACGGATGATCTGTCCGAGGGACGGGGTTATATAGACAAATCAGACCCCAACGGTCTTTTGTTGATTCAGTTCCAGTGACGGCGTGCGGGTGCAGGGAATCGAACGGACACGCTGTCCAACTAGTTTCTGTGACGCGCTCTATATATATTGTCCAAACTTACCCCAGCGTCGGCAAAATTCACTGCCGCCTATCGGACGACTCTCTTTGGATTTGAATCCCCAACGGCGGACTGGCCACGAGGCATGACTCCAGATTAAAAACATACAAAACCCGGTAAATAAGACGTAGTGCTCGTCAGGATAATGCGACGACGACGAGAGTCCCAAAACAATGAAAACAAGGAGTAACCCAACTAAGTCACGCCATTAACAGATCACACACCCTGAACAACACCCACCCTGCGCCTCGTCCTCCTCAGCCCCGTCCTCCGACCGGAGTCGCCGTTTCCCCTTCTTCTTCGAGAGTCCGTCGTCCGCTGGCAGAGCAATCGGCCGAATCGACAAGTGCATGATCGTCGTCGCGTATGGACTGTCCCTGCCCTCCTCGTAGTCCGGCCTCGGAATGTGTGTAGGCAGCTTAAGTTCTGGGAGCCGAGAAGGGTTAGCCCAGAACTAACAAAAAGACGACTTCCCTGACTTACTCTCCAGAGTATCGTCATCCTGTAGTATCCTCCCCAAATACAGCAGACGGAGATATGATGGATTTTGGGGTATTGTGGCCTTTGCCCAATCTTAGAATGAGAATAACCCCATCAGAAATACCGAGAGCATCAAGGCGACATTGGTGACATACCCGCATCCCATGTACTCCAAATCAACTCCTTCACTCTCCCGGCTGTCGTGTCGGGATGGAATGTAAACTTTTTCCTGTCTCCGGAAAGGACTAGCACGGTGAGAGAGACCATAGGTTCCGCCCTTACTTCCTCCCTCGGTGGCTCCTGAGGAAGGGTTGCATTCCCTTCCTCATCCTGAATCGATGATGCTGCTGTTGTGATTTCTCTCGGAGGGGAGTTTGGTAGCAGATCTACTCGCGTCCGTGAAGTTCGCGCGGAAGCCGTCAGGTTTCCCAAGTTCTCAGAGGCGAAGAACTGCTGAGGGATGTTAAGCACTGACTCCTCCCTGTTACCCGAGGTTATAGTCGGAGCAATGGTCGGTGGTTGGCTCGAGGACATGGGGGGATTATGCACGACGGGATCGTCAGTCGCCGTCGTCGTTGTGGAAAAGGGGGAAAGGAAGAGTCCCCTTGCAGTCCGTTTGTGATGGGGTTCCCCTCCGGATTTTATATCCGATTACCACAACTCTCTCTTCCACACTACGATTCACGTGAGCACCATGCCATTCGATAGAAGGTCCTTCAAATCCCCTCCCGCTTCCCTCACAAGCACTCGAGCATCCCAGGCAGTTCGCCGTGCCCAGGTGCGTCTCAGAGACCCATTAGAAACTCATCGCAGAGGAAACAACTGAGGGATCAAGTAAAGGCTTTGGAAGATCAGAGACGCGTCGGTGACCTTCCTTTAGCCACGCCTTAGACACCCCCCTCTTATCCACGTTTGCAAAAGCGCAGAGAACAGCGGTATGATTCCGCACGGCAACTAGACATCTTGTCCGACCTCAATCTCGGCCCTTCTGATGATGAAGGCGACGATGGCCATCAGCCTCCACAGATCATTCACGAGGGAATCTCCCAATTTGTTTCGCTTCTATCTCCAGAGGCGCCGCTCCCCACAAAATCCTCCGACCAGCAGCAGCCGTACAGCCCCCAGGCTGACAACGTTTCTGGTGCGATTGCAGGAGGGCACGCTCACCTCTGGCAATCAGACCACCAAACCGATGACGTCCAACAGACCACACCGCAACCGTCAACTGCTCGCAGTAAAAGGAAGAAGAAGGCGAAGCGAAAACAGAAGCAACAGTCTTCATGCGCCACCGCCGAACTACCACAAAGTCCCACCGCTTCAAAGGCTCCGGGGCAGAAAAGGAACCAATGGGCTGACCGTTGCATGTACGCTGAATTGTTCGAACTGAACCCCGGACCGGCATTGAATCCCCAGATCGATGTCGAGGACGGATTACCAGATGATCTCGACACCGGGGCGTGGATCGCCATCTCCGGGGTACCAGTGGGCAAGAGGTGTCTGGCCGTCACTTACGCTTCTTCTGGGATTGCGGGTACCGGTACGAACTTTCCCAGTCACCTTTACTGTCAGTTTAATGCACGGTGGGGCTGACAATCGAACCCTCACTTGTCTCAATGCTGCATTCGCCCATGGTGATTGCACAGTCCCAAACACGGTCCTACGGTCCCGACTGGTGGGGAAACATCTGTTACCCGCCTTCCCTTCGATACTTCCGCAGAACACAATCTTGGACTGCATCCTTGACCAGAATTGGACCAAGAACGGCATTCTGCATGTCCTGGATGTGATCAAGTGGAAGGGTCAGGACATAGGGGATTGTGAGACCTCATTTAGGTGAGCAACGTGCTTCGTCTATGATTTTATCACGTTTACGCTGTTTTCTAGGTTTTGGTGGCGGGACACCAGGATGCAAGAGCTTCTCGCGACAAACCCCAACACGATCTCTGAGTTTGCATGGAGCACAGCCCAGCCAAATGGTGAAAGTGTTACGACATCTCACGTTACGTTTCCATACCCCATGACCTTCGCCCCGATACCCTATCACTCCGATACGGCATTGCCTAACCTCCTGTCGATGGTTATACCCATGGCGAGATCGCTTCGAACCATTTCGATCATCCCTCGTTGTCCTCCCCCCTCGGGCGCCACAGAAGGTGAGATGCAGGTCGACGCACGTCCGATAGTCGGAACTCGTGAAGGGGAGGTACAACAAATAGAGGTACAGGTCCAGTCCGAGGGGTTGTTGTTATACGTCAGCCAGGCGACATACGAACCTGGTACCAGTCCACTGAGCACTTGGGTCCCGGCCCAGTTTGAGGGCATCGCAGTGTTGGATCAATTTCAGAGGTATGTTCGTGGAGATACTCTTGTTTCCGTGTGCGCATCCTGACCGAGCCGGTTGTTCCAGGCTCGTGGAGAGGAGGTTGCGGTTGGGGATTTCAAAAATGGGTGCCACAGAAGTGGAAATGGACATCTAGATGTAGATATTTCGGCAGGTCAAGACAATCGATGGTTGCTGCGTTTATCTTGGCCAGAGTGTGTGGTAAATCTGCGCTTCAACCAAAGAGCCGGGTGTTCGCATGGTCATCCTCAACACCCAGCACGTCCCGATCTGTGCCCAATGCAGTCAGCTCGGAATACTTGAGTTCAAGTGCTTGCCTCACCCGTCGGGAGTGTTTCTCCGTCAGAGGGTGGGTTGCACCACGAGGGAGAGGTGCATCCATCCAGTTCGAGTGCCTATGTATTATGCGTCACCTGCATAGCATATGGGTTCGACAAGACAACGCGAGTTCGGGCCCTCAGAGATTATGTGATCCATGGAATGCCACGGTGGGGAGTACGGACGACCCGACAACGCCTCGAGGGCAGGGTGCCAATGAAGAGGTCAAAGACGAACGATCCCCGCCAGTCCGAACTGGCGCAGCCGCAGGTAAAAATCGGACGGAAGGAGTGAAATTTGAAACCAAACCCAAAGGAAAAAGTTGCCAGCGAGTCTGGGTCGGCGGAACGTTGATTGCAAGAGCGGTCGGCAAATAACATGACAACAAAGCCGCAATGGGGGCAACGGATACGATCGTGAGAAACGGGAAACGGAATAGACTTCCGCCCATACC